>ERZ780162.3-NODE-3-length-286028-cov-31.244981_pt1 | contig 286028 bp, 287 predicted proteins | sample MGYA00511474_ERZ780162 | MGnify/ENA primary metagenome ERZ780162 (study PRJEB29588, sample SAMEA2143633) | human gut metagenome | biome: human gut; feature: human-associated habitat; material: faeces | place: Denmark | collected 2008/2010 ...
TGTTGCCCTTTTTTAAAAAATGCACTTCAAATAGCACGCAGACGAATACTATCTGTTAAACTATTGCAGATAAATACAATATGTAATTGTTATAATTCTCTGTTTTGTTAGTTTTTTGCTCGTAACTATTGTTATTTAGAACACATTTTCCGAATTATTTGAGGTACTATTGCAGATTTTGAAAAAAGAAACTCCTTTTATCAAAGGAAAGCCTATTTTACTTTTGTTCTGAGGACTCTCTGGTATAGCAGAGAAATGAACGAAGCATCACAAGATTTCTCGTAATTTTTAAAAAAACTTCTCCCTTTCTGATTTAGAAAGCCATTAAAAAACGAGCATTTTATTTCGATACTTCGTTGTATTTACTTTTTCTGTTTTTTAAAAAATAAAACTCCCTTTATTGTGTAAAGCTCTTTCCTTTACACTCTTATCCTCGTCCGCTCTCCTTCCCTGTTACTTGTCTTGAAGGGAATTCTTTCCGCCAAGAACAAGTTTTTGCCGGAATTTAATATTTTGAAAAACAAAACTCCCTTTATCAAAATGCAAAAAAGTAACTCCCCTTATCAAATCTAAAAAACAAAACTCCTTTTATCGAAATTTATCGCGCAATCTGAAAAAAGAAACTCCGTTTGGTTCAACAAAACTGCTTCGTCATATCTTATGTAGTCTTTTGTTCCACATATAGGATAATATACGGTTCAAATCATAAAACTTCACCTGTATTTCACGATGCAACGATATAACGCAAGCCATTTTTTAAAAATAAAACTCCTTTTATTCTTCATTCCACTCCCCTACCGTCCATACCAGACGTAGCTTTCCATTGCAAAATCCAATTTTTGAAACAATAAAACTCCTTTTCTTAAAATTTGAAAAAAGAAACTCCTTTTATGAATGGCTCAACTGTCGCGTTTAACAAGGAAAAATAATGGTAATGCTGCAATCAGGTTCGTTTTGCGCAGGAGTAGTACGAGATACAAACATTCTGCGTCCAGAGCTCATTTTTTTAAAAAAAATTCTCCCCTTTATCTTGTAAGCAGCGTTTCAAAAGCGCACAATTTATAACGGTATATCGATGATATATACTGTCCTATTTTTAAAAAAACAAACCTCCTTTTATGGCTGACGCCATCGCTATAAGCCCTTTCACCTCTCCCCTTCCACGCCAGTGATGCAAAAAGTATCACGACAGACATGGAATTCTCTCAGACTGTCCATAATTTTTGCAACAAAAGACTCCTTTTCTCAAATTTTGGAAAACAAACCTCCCTTTCTCAAATTTTGAAAAAAGAAACTCCTTTTGTCGGCACTCCCCTACCCTTCTCCATTGCAGCGATAAAGACAACTGATGTCTGATGCCTCGTATGGATGAAGCAAAATATTTTCTCGGCCTTAGTTTTACGGTGGGGTCTTTCTTTGAAATTTTAAAAAACAAAACTCCTTTTATCGTATCCGCTGGCACTCCCCTCTTCCTTGACGGCGTACAGAAAACGCAGTTCAGTCAGGTGCAAATCATCTAATACGACAAGTTATTCTGCCATGTGAATGCTATTTGTCAGTCATGCTCTATCTCAAAAGGAGTTTTGTTGATTACAATATTATCAAAAATTCTCCCTTTGACCCATCAATTCGACTCCCTCCGAAAGTGAAAAAAACTCCTTTTGAGCATCAATAAAACTCCCACCCTACATATATATAATAAATAGAAATAAAGAGATAAAAAATAAAATTATTATTTTTAAAAATAACGACAGACAATAAAACTCCCTTTATCACAAAAGGGAAAATCTTATTGACAACTTCCCCTTTATGGTGTAGTATGTACTTACGAAATAGGCCGAGAAAGCTTATAACGGGCGTTGTAGGATGTCGGGCTTCATCTAATAGAAAGCCGGTTACTATTTATGGCAAAGGAAAAGAAAACTGTTATCGAGGGCGAGGTTCTGGATAGTCAGAACCATCACTCCCCTGCTCGGAACAAGCTATCCGTTACGAGTATGACGGTAGTGACCAAAAGTAATGAGCTGATACAAAAGACTCGTTACTCTCTTCCAAAGACACAGCAGAAGTTGCTCCTTGCAATGATTGCGCAAATCAATCCCAAGGAAGATACTGACCCGAATAAGGTCTATACGATGTCTTTTAGTAATTTCTCCCGTCTGACAGGTGCAGACACTCGCAGCTCATCTTACAGGACTTATCTTAAAAATACCATCAAAAAACTGGCCGACTCGAGTTTCTGGGTGGATGATGGTGCGAAATCCAGTGACTTGTATCGCTGGATTAGTGGCGGTACGAATATCGATTTCGAGAATAAGACCATCAATATGCGATTTTCTCCGGAGATATTCCCCTATTTAACGCAGCTCAAATCCAACTATACAAGCTTCGATGTAGAATATTTGCTTAAAATGAACAGCACATATTCTATGCGTATTTATGAGATTATCCTCTCTTATGATAACGGCGAGACGGATTACGGATACACCAATGGCATCGTATTTCAGCCTGCAACGGATGAATTTCTGAGAGCCAAGTTCCCAAAAAGCGCAAAGCGTCTTCATGGATTCAAGTATAAAGTTTTCAATATACAAGAATTAAAGCTTCAGCTCTCCCCTGCCCCGGATGACGGCAAGGGTGGAAAACAGGATAAGCCCTTAACGGAGAAATATGCGAGCTACAAAGATTTTGATAAAAATGTTCTTACCAAAGCAAAAGAAGAGATAAATGCTGTTTCCAATCTCTGGTTTGATTATATCCCTGCACGAATTGCCGGAGAAGGCCGTAAGGGATACCAGCTGCTCTATTTGTTCATTCGTTATAAAACAGCTGAAGAACTTGAAGAAATCAGAGAAAATAGTGTAGTATCCATCTATGATGATATTATCGTAGAAGACCGCAAAAGCAGAAAACATAAAGATTCTGTTGCTGCTCCTGAAATTAGCAGAGGCTTAATATCTGCTGACATTTGTAAGTTGTCGGTGACAAGGGCAACCAGAGAGCTTGAAAAACTGGCAGACTATGAATCTATCCATGATAAATTGGGAAATGATTTTGAGTCCATGATATCGGGTGTTCTTGTTTATGTGGCTAGAACATTAACAAATAAAAATCCGAGAAAGGCAAACCTTGCAAAAGAAACATTAGATGCTTTAAATCGTGTTTTGGAGCATAATGAAAACCTTAAATATTGGGTTGTTGGCATGGCTCAAATGATGATTGAAAAAAGAGATGCTGGCAAGTTGAAGTCAGCGCAATACAATGCTGCAATCGTAGTTAATGCGATTGAAGATGTTAAAATCATTGAGGATGGAAAGCAGAAACTTAAAGCGATAGAGAGCGGACAGGCTGATAAGTTTAATCAGCATTGGATGAGTCAGTTCGATGAATAAGACACCTGCCCCCTATTCTATTTGCTAATTCACAATAACAGCGAAACACTCCCGCAGCCAGACGGCACGGGAGTATTTTTGCGCGAAATTTAGGAGCAACAGAAACTATTGATTCTTGCGTTTTTATTTTTGTATAAAGGTGTTGAAAAAATCTACAAACATGGGAACAACAGAAACATTTGAAATAAGAGTTTTCGCTTGTAGAAACCGGCGACATTTATCCCCTATATATTGTTGACATTGCCTTCTAACATGATATAATTATAGAATAAACAGCAACAGAAACTTTATACTTACAGATTTTACTTGTGAATTGAACGGAGATAAAAATGAGCGCTAAAATCATAACTATAGCTATTGAAAAAGGCGGCTCTGGAAAAACGGTGACCGCCTCTAATCTTGCATACCTGATGGGTGATGAAGGCAAAAAGGTGCTATGTGTGGATACAGACCCGCAGGGCAATTTGACATTTGCTCTTTCTGGCGGCAACAGTATTACGAGCGGCATTTATCATGGCAAAGCGTTGTATGATTTGTTTGACGGATTCAGATATACCCATACGCGTGACTATATCGTAGAAACAGAATATGAGAATGTTGATATGATACCTGCAAGCAGCCAAACACCTCGTATCAACAAGCGTCTGCAAGACTTATATGAAGATGCACAGCAATTTAAAGATGGAGACCCCAAAAAGCTATCGAGCATGGGTGACTTCCTTCTCTATTTCTTGAATCAGGTGCGCGATGATTACGACTATATCATCATCGACACGCAGCCCACTCGCGACAGCCAAATACTTTCCAATGCCATCGCGGCGGCGGATTATGTGCTGATTCCGATGCAGTGTGATGCTTTTTCCGAAGATTCTGCTTTTCGCACCTATTCGATTTGCAGTAAGTTAAGCAAGGACCCGGCGTCCAGACTCAAAGGTATTGGTGTAGTTCTTACGATGGTAGATAAAGGCGCGGCAACGCGTGAGACGCGTGAGGAGTGTAAATCAGAACTTGGCTCCGCACTCTTTGAGGCGGAAATCCCGATGGCTTTGGCGGTCAAAAGCTCTGTAAGAAAATGCGTGCCGGTTTGTTATTCGGCGAGAACGCAGCCCGTAGGCAAAAGTTATGCCGCTCTTTACGGGGAATTGAAAGAACGCCTTGATAAGCTGGAGGAGAACTGAAATGGGTATGAAGACTAAGCCGTCGAAGGCCAGTGCAAAGAAAGTTGTCATGCCGAGCAAGGAAGCAATCATGGATTGCAATAATAATGAAGCAGGAGAACTCTTGCTCAGTAAACTCGTGAACGATAAAACTATCGAGTACGCCAGCAGAGATATTATGCTCTCTGATATAAGGCTCAATCCAGATAATGAGGTCTTCCGGCAGGATGATAACGATGAGGATATCAAAACTCTTGCGGAAGATATTGAAAGGAATGGACTGATGCACAACCTTGTCGTACTGCCGCAGCAGGAAGGCAAGAATACGGTGTACATGTTGATTTCCGGTGAGCGTCGCTATCGTGCTCTTAAATATCTGGAAGAAAAAGATGCGAGCTGGAATACGGTAAAGCATTGCAATGTTATCACAAGCGATTTAACAGATAACGAGAAAAAGGTTTTGCTTTACAGTGCCAACCTTCAGGTTCGCGGCGGATTTGGTAATGAAAAGATTCGCCGAAAGGCAATGGTCAGCTTTATTGAATGCCTGCAAAAAAGCCCATACAATCTGACCGAGGCGCAAGCAAAGAAAACAATCAAGAGCCTGAGTCCGGAAAATACCAAAACGCTGGATAGGGACATCAGAACAGAAAGAAACCTTTGCGCAGAACTTAAAGTGTTACTGGACGGAGGGTATGTTAGCAGAAGCGAAGCGGATGTCTATTTGCATTTCCCCAATGACAAGCAGGTGATGATTGCTGAAAAGCTGCAAGGACTATTCGCTGTAGATTGCCATTCTGACGCAGAAAGGCCAGACGAGCGTAACAGTGTTGAAGTACGACGTGATAACCTACATATCACATTCCGTGAGGCGTTGTTTGCCGCAACCAAGGCGGGAACTTTTGAAGAACTCGATGCAATGTTTGCAAAAGCTCTGGAAGATTATGAAACAGGATTGAAAACACTCAATGACAAAGCTGCTGAGTATGCTGCTGCGAAAGCAAATAATAGCGAAAAGCAGATGGAAGAGTTTGAGTACGATAATAAGAATCAGGCCGCAAAGGAAAAGAACGATAAGAAAAAAACGGTAAGGGCAGAGGTATCTAAGAACGCTGCGGAGACCGTCGTTCAGAAAAAAGCACCGGGAATCAAAAATCAGCTCGATGCAATTATCAACCGTAAAAACTATGTAAAATCCCTCAGAAAACAATCCCCGGAAGTTCTTGAACAGGATATTCGTGCGTTGAATGAAGTTATTGCAACAGCAACAGTTCTAAAGGAAATGATTGAAAAGGCACAAAGACAGGACGAAGAGCAATGAATTTGAGCGCGGAAAAACCAAATCGAAGGCCCATTCGGTTATGCTCTGCAGTTTATGATGCGATTGACAGCGAGGCTGCGTACCGTGGCGAGAAGGCGGGCACTATAGCCAATCGGATACTTGCTGATGAGCTAGATAAGGTCGCAAAGATAGGAATCAAACATTGCGTTGTATATGGTTCAAACAAATACAGAAGCATGACGGGGGCCGACAGGGAAGGGGAGGAATGGTATATACTTCCCGCAAAGGAAGAAATAGAAAAACACCTTCCATCTAAAAGTGTAGGAGGTAAATCAAAGCAGGTCAGCTTTTACTTGTCGGACAAACACCTCGCCCTGTTGGAAGAAATTGTGCGTTTGCAGAACATAATTAAAACGGTAGACTTAGATGGCAAGATTCATACATTACGATTCGCGGTCGTTGGATTATTGCTTAATAATAAGCTGATTCGTGAAACAGGCGATTATAAAGATAGACCGGGAAAACCCACGGTTTTAACCGTGGGTTGAAAGGTCGTTTCTATCTTTGGCAGATAGAAGTGAATGAGTTTTTAAGAAACGGTTTTTGTATAAGGAAACCGTTTTTTTTGATAGACATTTGCTGCAATGTGAATACAATAAATACGAAAGAAGGTGATAATTTGAAAATCACGATGCAGATTAAACTACAACCAACAAAAGAAGAAATGGCGCTTCTGGATTTTACAATGCAGGAGTATATTTCACTTGTAAATGACATTCTTGACTATGCCATAGCAAGCGATGTTATGCCAAAATTGACGTCCAAGACGATGATTGCGCCGCTGCCATCAGCATTAAAGGCACAATGCTATGTGGACGCAAAAAGCATCTATAATAAAACACTAAAACATAAAAGCAGACTACCTGCCCTCAAAAAACCAGTGGCAATATGGAATAACCAAAACTATACAATTGGCGATGGATATGTAGCATTTCCGCTTTTCATAAATAACAAGGTTACGAAAACAAAGATAGCAGCTATCGTTCCACAGCGAGTATTGGATATTGCCGCTACTCATAAGTTGGGTACACTGCGTATCACAAAAAAGGGTGATAAATATATTGCACAAATTGCCTATGAAGTAGCGGAATCTACTGTCAAAACCAATGGTAATGTTATGGGCATTGACCTCGGCATCAAGTGTCCCGCTGTAGCAGTTACCAGCAGTGGCAAAACAAAGTTTTACGGAAATGGTCGTCAAAACAAGCAAAAGCGCCGTAAGTTTACTGCGAAGCGCAAAAAACTTGGCAAAGCGAAAAAGCTGAAAGCTATTAAAAAATCTCGCAATAAGGAACAGCGTTGGATGACGGACCAAGACCATAAGATAAGCCGCGCCATTGTGAATGATGCTGCTGCGAATGGCGTAAAAACTATCAAATTGGAGGAGCTTTCCGGCATCCGCCAATCGGCAAGAACAAGCCGCAAAAACAATCACAGCCTCCATAATTGGAGTTTCTATCGTTTAGCAAAATTCATTGAATACAAGGCTGCCCTTGCAGGAATTGAAGTTGTATATGTCAACCCAGCTTATACAAGTCAGACCTGTCCCTGCTGTGGGAAACGTAATCACACAAACGATAGAAATTACGTCTGTTCTTGTGGGCATCACACCCATAGAGATAGACTCGGTGCAGTAAATATTCTTACTGCCTGAAGTATTTGGTAACAGAATACTTGCCCATGGAGCTATATGCTCTGCCATGGGACGGGGTGATGGCTCACCCCTATAGCGAGGACTGCCAACTCTGCGACAGAAATGTACGCAGTTTAATCACTCGCTAAGAATCCCACGATTTCAATCGTGGAAGAAGTCAAGAGTGTTGAACTTTGCTGCAAAGTCTATATAATGGAATCATTAAGATAAGTCATAATGTCACGAACTACAGAGCGAGTGAAACGATGGGTTTTCTTAATACAATAGTTTACAAACGGTCTTCCTTAGCGGCAGACCGTTTTCTGTTGTGAGAGGAGCGTGAATATTTGAAAATTACCAAAAAGGAAAATCAAAAAAAGGTCGTTTATAATTTCGCTATTATTTCTTATCAAAAAGAAGACGAGAAAAGGGTGATTTTGAAGCGACTAACGATTCCGTTGGCGTGTACACCAATCGAGAGCTACGAGGAGTTTTGTGCTGTTGTAGAGTCGATTGAAAAACAGTACAACCAGAAATATGGAGATGCAACAGTTCTAATTGCTTTGCCGATGGATTTTTTCCGCTTTATTCAGAGATGTGATTGGCTTAAACAGACAGCTGAAAATGAGAAGCGTCACATTGTAGTTTCCATTACAGTAAAAAATAAGGCAGACACATCTTTTGTATGGCAAATTTTCAATACCGGCTATGGCAGTAGGGAAGTAGAAGCAAGCATTAAGGATTTTTGGCAAAGCGCCAATGGGCTAAAGAAAGTAAAAACCGAAATGAGGAACAGGGGGTATCAGGACAGCGACAATCTTTATGTGGATAATGTAAGAATTTTTGATTCCACCGGAAACGAAGGTTGGGATGACACCAATGTTCTCCTGTTTGAGAAGGAACAGGAATTTCTTAATAAGGATACTTATATGAATTTCTATCAGGAAATTCCGAAGTCTGTTTTCAACAGCGGACCTGTCGCAGACAAAAAATAGTATGCCTATAACGCCGACCCTCCTTGTTTGGGCCGGTGTTTTTTGTTGAAATGTAAGGAGAAATGAAATACATGAAACTCAAAGATTATTTAGAGGATAACGGTGTTGTTCTCTGGCAAGAAAATTCAGTAAATGGGCCCCAGCAAACAAAGTCTCTTGCTATGTACGATTATGTGGAAGGATTGGACCGCGTTCTTGGAAAAATGGTTTGGATTTGCGATTACCGTGCAAACGAAGACCCAAAGAAAAAACCAATTCGAAATATCGAGCCGACCCCGGTCGTCGTAACAGATGCCAAGGAAACGAGCAAGGATATTTATTATTCGCCCGTTTATTTCCGACCTGTAAAAAACGGAAAGGTCTCATCCAAAGTCATAGCCCCGATGGACAATACGGGATTTCGGTGCCATACAGGAGAGTCGGTAAACATTTTCTACACCGTTGAGGATTGTGTAAAGTGTTACCGCGAACAGGTGCGGCAAGCGAAGGCGGTTTACGAAGAAGAGCTTGCACGTATCACGAAGCTGTTTGATGAAAGAATTAAGAAGCTGGATGCATCACTTGTTCCGTTCGAGGACTACAACTGATAAATTTACAAAAAGCATAATAATTGTGCGATAGTTATTATCTGCACTTCTAAAAACGGATTTCTCAAACAGAGAAATCCGCTTTTTTCACAAAAAAGGAGAATGAAAATGAAAGTAGCTTTTCTGAAATGTTGGCAAGAAAATTATCCGGAAGAAGGACCGGAGCTCACATGCGCTTTTCTCGACGACATAGAACGCATAAAGAGAGTTTACAATCGCAGAACTTTAAACGATGCTTCGGTGGATTGCTATGTCCACAATGAGCAGCATGTGAATGCGTCTTACGGGTATCTAAAGGCAGGCGTTCCTGCAACGGTCGAGGAGTATACGCCGCTGCTCAAAGAGCTGTACGCTGTCGGTTACGACAAAAACAGCATCGAAGTATGCCAGGATTTCAAATTCTGATGTAAAAAACGCATAGAAAGGAAATAAAACATGGATAGTAGTTGGAAGAATCTTCAGATTCGCATGGAGGCTGCTTGGAATATGCGCACAACCCCTAAAACCAAGCGTCCTAAAACCGGTGATATCATCAGCAGCGCACATTCCCTCGATTGGAATAAAAAGAAGGTGCGGCAGCTTCAGCAGCAATGGAACGATGAAGTAACCAAACTTGTGGCTGACCGCAACAAAGCTATTTCGGATGTCATGGTTGATATCCTCACGCTCATCCGAATGGATATAAAAAGTGCATCTTCTGTCCTTATCAGTCATGATGCAGCAAAAATGCTTTGGGAAAAGGCATATGAGTATGGTCATGCAAATGGCTTTACCGATGTCTATTGTGCCATTGAGAACTATGAAGAAGTTGTCATCGAAGCTTTGAAAGGGAAAGAAAAGTAATACAGGGGTATTTGCGAAAATGGGTGGTTTACGTAAAACATCCAATTTTGCAAGTATCACAGGCAGATGGACGATTTGCCCATCAGGATAGTACAAAGCAGCGGCGGTCTTGCCGGATGAACTTATCCGCAAATGGTACGCCGAAATGCAAAATAAAAGTACCAACAAAGCCAAAGCTTTGCCAACCGAATTTGTAAAGGAATGAGAAAAATTTATGGATTTATATGAAGTTGAAAGTAAAATCAAAGAGTTGGAAGCATCCTACAATAAAGAGGCAGACAATCTTATGCAGGAGCTCAATGCCTACAAAAAGAAGAACCCGATTCTTCCTCTTTATGGAGAGGACCCGAATGTCGACAAGATGATTGCGAATAAAAATCGAATCATCCGCAGCCAGTACACTCGCCGCGAAAACAAGGTCCACAAGCTGTGGGAAAAGTTCTACGATGATGTCACGGACATTGTCACAGCAGAATATAATCTTCCCACAGATGTAGCCAAACTCGTTGTACAACAAGTGCGTGACCGGGATATAGGGCGCAGCGAACTCGCTTCTTATCTGGACCATTATGCAATCTTTGCCGAAACGGTTCTGGACGCTGTGTTTTGACGTACTTCCACCCCTTACGCAATGGGCTTCCTTGGCGCCGATTCTGTGAACCTCTTACGAATCTGTGCGAAGTGGCTAAAATTATAAATGTACGATAGATAACAACGGCTCACAAAGACATTTTACCTTTCGTACTTTTCATAATTTCGCTTTAAGGCGGACTTCCTGCTTTAGGGAACCAGCCTTTTTGCGTTCTGAAACCAATTCGGAATGTCAAACCCACGAAAGTCATTATTACGGACGCGAACAGCTGCAAAAAGAATATCTACTATTCGCCGGTCTACTTTCATCCGGTGAAGGGAAAGAAGGTTCTTTCTACCATTATCGTCCCCATCGACAAGACAATACAGAAAGGAAATAAAGACTATGACATTTAACAATGCAAAAAATCTTCATAACGAAGATGAAGTAACAATCAAAGAAACCGGAGAACATATGTGTGTATTGGATGCATATGTGAATCCAAACAATCCAAAGCAGGTATTGATTGAATGTGATGATGGAAACACTTATACACATCACGAAATAAAATGAAAGGAATGAATAATCAATAAAAATCAATGCTGAAAGGAAAATTTGAAATGCTTTCTGTTAAAGCAGGCGATTATCTCTGGATGGTCGAGTTTCGCTTTGGAGTTCCTTATCCCGAAACGATTCGCAAGATGGTAGTCACCCATACGGATGCTGACACAAACCATTTTGAATGCATCCCGACTTCCGGAACTGCAAACCGCTTATATGAGTTCGATGCCAACGGTGTCGAGTATCGAGAAGACGCTTCGGTTGGCGATGAACAGTATTTGCTGGTTTTCGAGAACAAGGATACCATCTACGATATTTGCGACGCCGTCAGATGCACAAAAGCACTACATATGGCTGCGCAAAACAATTTTAACAACGTTTCTCTCGAAACCCTTAACGCTGCCGCTGAGATTCTCGGCGTGAAATACAATAAGGTTAAGAGAAAGTAAAAATTAAGCAAGTCTCATCTCGTTTTTTGAGGCTTGCTTTTTCAATGTTCGATATTGCTAAAGCTGCTAAAAGTGGTGTATGATAAATACTACAGCGGCTACACTGAAAGGAACAGAACTATAATGACTGAATATATCAATACCTACAATGAACTCTGCGAGAAGGTCAAACGCTGGAGCGCAGCGTATTATGAGCAGGATGCTCCTGCCGTAACGGATGAAGAGTACGACCGTGCAATGCACGAGATTCGTGACCTCGAAGCCGCGCATCCGGAACTCGTCACCTCCGACAGCCCAACGCAGGTAGTCGGCGGCAAGCGCGTTATTGGCATTCCGGTTGAACACCGTGTCCCGATGCTCTCACTTCTGGACGTCTTCTCAGACGCCGAGGTGCGCGATTTCGCGGCTTCTGTAGCGAAGGAATATCCTGATGCCACCTTCTCTATTGAGCGCAAAATTGACGGCCTGAGCCTGTCTCTGGTGTACGCTAAGCCTGTCGGTTCTGACGGAAAGCTGCGGCTCGTACAGGCGTCCACTCGCGGCGACGGTCATGTCGGTGAGGATGTTACTGATAATGTCAAGGTTCTTGGCATCCCTGTCAATATCCAGATGCCGGACGATATCTGGAAAATCGAATTGCGCGGCGAGTGCTATATGAGCGAAGAGGACTTTGAGGCGACCAACGCCAAGCAGGAAGCAGCAGGGAAGAAGCTGTTCGCCAATCCCCGCAACTGCGCCGCTGGTACACTGCGCCAGTCGGACCCGGCTGTCGCAAAGGAACGGAACCTGAAAGTGTTCATCTTCAATATACAGAGTGTCAATGACGAGGATGATTCCTCTGAGTTTGCCGACTCTCACTGCGACCAGCTTAACTATCTGCGCGATGTTTGTGATTTCAAAACCACATACTACGCACATTGTAATGATATCGACAGTATCCTCGTCGCTATCCGCGATATCGGGGAGCATCGGTATGATATCGATTATCCCATTGATGGCGCTGTCATCAAGGTAGACGAAATCGACATCCGCAAGAAGATGGGTGAGCGGACCAAAACTCCTAAGTGGGCTATTGCTTTCAAGTATCCCGCTGAGGAGAAGGCTACGGTTCTTCGCCGCATCGTATTGCAGACGGGTCGTACTGGCCGCGTCACTCCTGTGGCGGAATTCGACCCGGTACAGCTCGCCGGAACCCGTGTTGAACGTGCTACGCTGAACAATGCGGATTTCATCAAAGCTTTGGATATCCGTATCGGCGATACCATTGTGCTGCATAAGTCCGGTGATATCATCCCGAAGATTACCATGGTCGAGAAGGAGAAGCGTCCGGCAGATGCCGTGCCCTATGACATGTCAAATCAGGTTTGCCCTGTCTGCGGCGAGCCTATCGCATCTGTGAACGGGTCTGTGGACCTGTATTGTACGAACGATGCATGCCCCGCCAAGACGGTCAACCGCATCATCCATTTTGCCTCCAAGGCTTGCATGGATATCAAAGGACTCGGACCTCAAATTATTCAGGATTTAGTCGATAACCGGCTCATCTCTAATCCCGTAGACCTGTACTGGCTCTATGAGGATGAATCCGAACTCATCGACATGTACGGTGAAAAAACGGCCAAGAAGCTGCTTACGGCCATCGAGAACTCCAAGACCCAGAACGCAGACCGTGTACTTAAAGGTCTCGGCTATCGTCTTATCGGCGGTCATGTTGCTCGTGCTCTGTTTACTCAGTGCAAGGCAACGGACGGAAACCTGCTCGGTTTGTCTGCCTTGTATGTGGATAACATCAAGGATTACAACATTCCCGGTTTCTCCGATGCCATCTACGCAGCTCTGGATGCCATGCTCTCTGACCCTATGTTCAAGCGGGAGGTCACGGCACTGTACAAGGCTGGTGTCAACCTCGATTACCATGCACCGACTGCGTCCGCGAACGGTTCCGCTGAGGATGCTGCATCGCTTTCCGATAAGACCTTTGTAATTACCGGAACCCTGCCCACGATGAGTCGCGAAGAGGCTAAGACCTTTATCGAGGCGCACGGCGGTAAGGTGACCGGCAGTGTATCCAAGAAGACCAGCTATCTGGTTGCTGGTGAAGCCGCAGGCTCTAAGCTTGATAAGGCCAACGCTCTGGGAATTCCCGTGCTGGACGAAGCAGGGCTTAAAGCCATGGTAAACGCGTGAGGTGGCACTATGTACGACACCAATCGGTTTATCCACGCTGCTGAGCCTTGCGCGTACCATGAAGCATTTGCCGAGGATATGAGACGCTGCGACAATGCACTTGGTATGGGCTGACTCATGGGCATCAACGCAGAATGCTGGCTCGAAGTATTGAACAGCATGGCAGATGCTCAGATTGCTGAGTATGTCAGCACTAAGTATAAGCCCAGTATTCTGAATCCGTTCAGGGACACCTCGCTTTACATTAAGCACTAATTATATCCGCCGTTCCACCTATCAAGGTGGGGCGGCTTTTGTTTTTCAAACAAACCTGTGGTGAATGTATCGATAAGATTTGCGAACAAGGTGGATTTTTTCTTGCGTTTTGCTGCAAAGTGAGTAAGATGAATTATATAAGATAAATCATAGTACCCATATGTAAATGCAGCAAAATGGCTTATCTTATATTCAAAATCTGACAGAGAAAGCAGCCAGTTCGTATGAATTGGTTGCTTTTTTTGTTTTTAAAAAAGCGAGGTGAAAATTGATGAAAGGTAAGAAAACCAGACTATTTGTAGATATGGACGGTACATTAGCAGAATGGCAGGAGGGAACACCTCTTGAAGAAGTATGCGCTCCGGGTTATTTTGCACAACTACCTCCCAACGAAAACATGACAAAGGCAATGATTCGGTTCTGGGAATACAGCAGAAAGAACGACATCGAAATCTTTATTCTTTCGGCTGTGTTCGATGATGCACATTCCATCCGTGATAAAAACGCGTGGCTTGACCAGTATATTCCGTTTATTGATGCCGAGCACAGGATTTTCGTTTCCTGTGAAGAACCGAAAACAGCATACATCAACGAACATCTTGGCGGCATGAGCGAAAGCGATATTCTTATCGATGACTACTCCAAGAATATCAAGGAGTGGATTGCTGGCGGCGGCAAAGCAATCAAGATGTTTAATCGTGTGAACGGGCGCAGCGGGGCTTACTTTGGTCCCTATACCTGTTCGTGGCTGCACCCAGATATGATTGTGGAAGATATTAAGCGTTATATCCATGACGCTTGATAATTGATTCATAGAACAAACTCATAGATAGGAGGAAGAAACTATGTTTCTGACAAAGCAGGATTTCCAGAAAAATGTATCGCGGCATGATGGGAAAAGCAAGATTGTCGTAAAGTTTCACGGCGTGCCCATTTATACATTTTGTCAGGATATCTCCTTTAGGGAGAGCATGATGCTTGCCGAAACCATTGTGTCAGAGATTCTTGATGGCAAAAACAAGACAGCCCTCATGAGAATCAATGACATTCTGGAAAAGGAAACAAAGACAGAAAAGGAGGGCGCATGAGCGAATATCACGATGAAGATGGGTTTACATGCCACGCTTTTGTCGGAGGCACTGTTCCCATGCGAATCGATACACGATATCATGCTTTGCTTGCCTTAAAAAGAAGAACCAAACAGGATATAAGTAACGAAGAATGCATGGCAGAATTAAAATCGTTTTTCGAAAAGCCTGTAATGACCGGAGTTTTGGAAAGAACACCGATTACACACTTTGCGGCAATTTACGATGAAGAAAGCCATCTTTGCTACTTTACGCGCATCAATAAAAAGAGTATTTTTGTCGGCACTGTTTTGAAAAAACGAGAAGACAAGATACTTGTCCATCCAGACGATGAACGCTTTATAATCCGAAAAAATGGCTCGCTGGCTCATGTTAAAAGCGAAACAAATGATTGGTTTATCTCGAAAACCAAATGGAAAAAGGATTGCAAGGCAGCTCATATCAAAAAGTTCGCATAAATCACAATGGCCTCGTGCATTTTGCACGGGGCTTTTTGTTTTAGGAGGTTCTATGAAAAAACATATCGTATTTCCGTTCATTATTTGTATGTGCATGTTCTTGACGAGCTGCGGTGTAAAGATGACCGGAGTAAAAATCCAGAATGTCGGAGAACTGACAACAGGGGACAGGCAAAGTCTTGTACTTGATTACAAGTTCAATCACGACGGCAGCGACAAAGAAAAGGAAAAAGTTATTGATAAGACACAACTGATTTTTTCCTCGGACAACATGAGCGTTGCAAATATCGTAGGAGACGGAAAAACAATTTTGGCCGGAACGGGCGGAACGGCAACTATCACAGTAAGGAGTCTGGACGGTACTATCCATGATAGTATAAATGTTACGGTCTTGGCTCGACCGAAGGAATTTTCTATTCCTCACGAACTCACATTGACACTTGGTAGCGAAGAAGTTAGCACTATCACCCCGACTGTCCAGCCGGAAGATTTTGATTATAGCGGTTGCGAATATTCTTCAAGCAACGAAGGTGTAGTAACGGTTGACCAAGATGGAAACCTTACACCCGTTTCGGCTGGAACCGCCTCGGTATATGCAAAGCTCCCCAAATTAAATATCGAACGAGAGTGCAAGGTAACCGTAATTGCTCCTATTGAGAAAATCACTCTCAGCAAAAGTGACGCAAGCATCAATGCTGGCGAAATGGTAAAGTTGAGCTGTACTACCTATCCGGAAACACCAGACACCTCTATCCTGCAATGGTCTACAAGTGACAGTTCCATAGCGACCGTCGATGCAAGCGGGACCGTTACCGGAGTAGGGAAGGGGATAGCCTTTATCAAAGTAAGTTACAAAGATGTATATGCCGTATGTGCAGTAAGCGTGAACAAAAAAGAATCCGAAACAAAAACAGATGGTTCACTGCCGCAGGGAAGCGGAGCACATAATGATTGGTATCGCCATGGTGACAGTTCCACATTTGATGCACTGTTGAAGGCAGTAAACAAGTATCGGCAGGATAATGGCATTCCCGCCTTACAAAAAGCAAGCAGTCTTACTGCCGTAGCCAATCAGCGTGCAGACAGCATGGTAGATGGCTCTAATACCGCTTCCGGGTACAAAGAACTCCTTGCTCAAAACGGAAGGGCAGCAATCGATGTAGCACAGGCATGGTATAATACTGATTATTACAGAAGCCTGATGCTTGATAGCAGTGTTACTACTTGCGGTATTGCAGTTGATTATGATGGCGATGGATGTTCGATGTGGGTTATGATACTCTCGTGACGGAGGAAGCCATGACAAGAAAAACAGCAATGACAGCAAAGGCTAAAAGCACAACAGGCGCGACATCGCAGACTGCAAAAACAACAAAGGCAACTGCGCCAAAAGAAAAAACAAAAAAGCCGATTCCTCCAAAAGACTCCGTTAATTCACCAGACAAGAAACCGTTAGCAGACAAAAATGCCGATACCAAGTTTCCGGGCTTTCAAAAAAGAAATGTTGCCGGAGAAAATGTATCGGTGAAGAAAATCGGCGAGTTCGGCATGATAGTGATTCACTATCCGACCACAAAAATCAGCGACATTTTATTGTCGGCATGGAACGATAGAGGAGAGACTGTGTTTTACAAGAAGGCAGTAAAAGCAGCGCGTATTGTCGGAGTGCAGGAACAAATCGCCGAGGCTGAGAAACTCTTGCAAACTGCTGCAAAGTAGATATACTAAAGACATCCAAAAAATAAAACACACAGACAAATATTCAAAATCGATATACCGTTATCTCACACGAGATGGCGGTATTTTTGTTTGTGTAAGTGTTTTGGATGAAAAGACATTTTTATCCGTGAGTAAATCACACACATTCAGCAAAGGAGATTTCAAATGGAAAACAAGATTTGGAACGCAGTCGAAGGCTTTGACCCGAACGATTCTTTGATTTGCTATCGCAAAACTGAGAAGAACGCAGATGGTACGGCCCGCCTGATGGATACGCTTTATATGCCGCTCCGCGCTATGCACGAATGGTTTTTGCGTTGCCATCCTGATGGTTCTGTTCTGATTGACAAGGAGTTTACGAAAGACAACGGCATTCACGCTGTCGTTCGTGCTGTTGTCTCTTATGACGGCCGAGAAGTGTCTGATGGCATCTGTGACGGCTGGAAGGAAAGTCGTGACGCCAATGGTGTTACGGTTCTTGATAAGAACTATTTGAGCAAGGCAGCCCGTCTCGCTAAACGTTATGCATTGTCCGTTGCCGGTTTCGGTATGCCGGGTGATGCGAAAGTGACCGATAGAACGCCTATCATCGAAGTTACGTCCGGTGTCAATATGCCCGATGAAAGCATGGGAATTACGATGGAAGTTCCGATTCCTCCGATTCCCGGTGTTACGATTTCGGCACCCGCTCCGGTTGCCGCGCCTGCACCCGTTCCGGCACCTGCGATTGCATCCAGCAATCCCATTACCGACGCAAATGCCAATCTGGCAGCAGCACCTAAGAAACGCGGTCGCAAGCCTAAGGCTATGGTTCCGCCTATCGATGTGCCTACGCCTATTGTTCCTCCGATGTCCGTTATGGTGGAGGACGAGGACGCCAGTAAGCCCGCAGATGTTCCGGCAGTTCAGGAAACTACAGATGCTCCGGAAGTTCCGGCAGAAACTAATGAGAATCCTGAACCCCTTGATGGAAATGCGCAGGCGGAACTGCTGGCAAGCGCACAGCCTGAGCCCAGCATGACCTATGAACAGGCGTTGCAGTGTACGATTCCTACCGGCAAGTACAGGGATATGACGATTGATGCGGCGCGTCGACTGGACGGCAACAACAAGGTCATTCCTACGTTCTTGAAGGGATGGTACAAAAACATGCCTATTCAGAAGGCAGCAGCAATTATCGCACGACATGAAGGGCTCGATTATAAAGAGCTCGAAACCATCACAATCGAGTAAGCCGGACAATAGTCCTCGCTTCTCATAAGGAGGATATATGTTCGATTATTCTATTTTGGAGGTAGTCCGTCTTTGCGGGTTGGAGACTGTGGGGTCTCCTTCCCGAAAAGGCGAACAGAAAGTAAAATGCCCGTTCGTAAGCGGAAAAACATTTGATGTAAACGTCACAACTTCCACCTATAAGTGCTGGCACGATTGCACAGGCTGTCCGGGTAACGGAAAAGGCGGAGTTTTGGCATTGTATCGAATGTTTCACTCGGAATGCGAAACCAATAAGGATGCCGCAAAGCAAATTCATTCAGCTCTTTACGGTGACCTGAAAACCGGCAGTAAGGATTACGAGGCGCGTAAAGCACAAATTATCAAGCCGCAGAAGGAAGTGCAGAAAACAAAATATGCAAGTCCCGATGAGATTGATGGTGCATATCGCGTATTGCTTTCCTTGCTTCCTTTAAAAGAAAAGCATAAAAGCAACCTGTTATCCAGAGGCATGTCGGCAAAGGGTATCGAAGATGGTCTGTATCGCAGCATTCCCGAAAACAAAGAGGAAATGTATGCATTGATGCAGAAACTCAATGATATGAACATCAAACTTGATGGCGTTCCCGGTTTCTACAAGAAAGGCAACAGCTATCGAATCTCCTTGCCGGGATTGTACGATAAAAATACCAAAACATTCTTTTACGGTTCCGGGTTCTTTGTTCCTTCGTTTGGGCGAAACGGAAAGATTTTCTCTATGCAAATTCGTATGGATGATACTTATCTTTCTCGTTTCCCGGCAAAGCAGGCAAAACGCAGGCGTTATATTTGGTTTACGTCTTCCGGTTACGATTCCGGGTGTCAGGCAATCAACCGCGCCACATACGGCGTTGTAGATGGAACGCCACGGAACACCGGTAATGTCGTCTATGTGACGGAAGGAGCATTGAAGGCACAGGTAGCACATGATATTGACCATAAGCATCGTCAGTTCTGTGCTATTTCCGGTATTGCAAACAGTGAAGCGTTTCGCAAATTCGTAAGAACACAGAAAAAAGCAGGCTGCAAGATTCTTGTTGATGCTTTTGATATGGACCGAAACGAAAAAGATACTGTCAAGAATGCCATTGATAAGCTTTATGCCATCGCAGAAGAGGAGGGGCTTCCGCTTCAGCCGTTTGCTTGGGATGAAAGATTCAAAGGCATTGATGATTATCTGCTTCATTGTCGTGATGAACGTATCCAGCAACAAATCATCATGGAAATCTGCAAAACAGCGTAAAACAAGGGCGTGTATCTTCGGATACATGCCCTTTTTCTTTTGCTTTTCGCTGCAAAGTTCCTACAATAAAAGTATAAGAACCGATTCTGGAGGGAACTTCATTGATACACTTAACTTTAACACAAAAAATCAAGGAAAAACTAAAAGAAGCACAGTCGTTTATCGCAAAAGCAGAACGCGGGACGATTTCTAATGGAACTTGTATTTCTGATTACATCAAATTGGATATTTTAGATAACTGCATCAATGTGACTGTTACGAATGGAGCAACACAATTTTTTGAATCTACGATTGAGTGCGGTGAGGCTGCCGGAAATGGCGAAGTAATTGTAGAGAGCCGGATGCTGTTTTCCATCATTGGTAAACGAGGAGATATCATCCTTGAACGCAAAGATAATAATAGCCCGCTTACATTTATTTCAAAAAATTCAATTATTGAAATCGAAAACGCCAATATAACCTTCCCAATGATTCCTGATTTTGATAATGATGCGAAAGTCGCGACATTGCCGATAGGGAAACTCGCCGAAGGATTTGCCAAAGTCAACTATGCGGTGTATAAGGGTGATAATCCATCACTTTTGCTGTATTCCGGCGTAAAAGTTACATCCAAGGATGGTGTGATGACATTCATTGCCACAGATGGTTCGCGTATCGTGTGCGCTAATGTTCCGGCAGATACAACAAAGAAAAATAGCGAAATAGTGATTCCGCAATGGTTATCTGGATTTATCTGTTCAAATCCATGGGATAACCCTGAATCGCAGGCGCTTATTACTTATGACCAAAACCATATCTCTGTCACAGTTGGAGCATTAAGCATCGTGTCGTGCCGTTATCTCGGTCAATTCAGTGACATGACAAAGGTAATATCAGAAAAGCGTTGGTGGATGTCAGTTTCTGCAGACGATTTGAAAGAAGTCATTCAAGAGATTCTCACACTGCTTCCGTCAAGAATATCACAGGCAAAAAAGACAATTTTTGAGCTGGAAGAAAACGCTTTATGCATTAGAACAGCACAGAATATTGGTACAATAAAGGCAAGAGTCCCATGTACATTCAAAGATGAAGATATCCCGGAAGAATATATCAACGCTTACAATCCCGCATTCCTGCTTGAATCCATCAATGCACTGCCCAAAACAACCAACAAATTGATTCTCGGATTCAGTGAACGTGGAAAGCCCATGGCTATCATGTCTTACGATGACCCAGACTGTCTTTGCCTGATTGCAGCTGTTCGATTCCGTGATTGCTAACTACATATTGCATTTTGCTGCAAAGTAGATAAAATCGAAGTATAACAGAAATAAAAAACGAATAACCGATTCGCAATGTCAGCAGAGTATTCTGTCTTTGAAAATAAATCAAAGATAGGTACTCTGCTGTTTTATTTCTGTCAAACAAAAAAGGAGAAATTTTATGGCAAAGGATATGAAAGTTAAAGATTATGTTGCTCAAATGCAGAGTGGACGCAGTTTTGTAAAGGCAAAGATGGACAGCGCCGGAATTGGTAAGGTTCATCTGAGTTTCGTTGAACACAGTGGCCGACCGAAATGCGAACAGGTAGCTGCCATTGAGGGTTATCTGAATTTCGAGGGCGCAGGCAGCGTTTCTCAGCTTTATTATCTCGTGATGTCTCGCGACATCCGAAAGAAGTATGCAAACAGCGTAAAGACTGCTCGCGAGACTGGTTCCAAGTATCCCAATGCTATTTGGGATAGCAATGGTGGCAGTTCCGAGAAACGCGACGCCAATGGAAACGTCATCAAACCGTGCCGTTATTACGCTGTTCAGGTTTCTCCCGGCAGCAAGAGCGATATCGTTCTTCAGGTCATGGAGGGCGAAGGTGAGGTTACGGAGACTGGCGGTTATATGCTGAAAAAAGGTGCAACTGTAAAGCGCATCAATGTCCCGTTCACATTCCTTGATTTCTGCGCTTTCGTCGTGGATATCCATGACGCAGTAGCCGCATACAAGAGTGTGCATGCTCAGCTTGGCTATACGGGTTCCGAAATCAATGAGTTCACTCCGTATAAGCCGCGCAATGCTGTGCAGCAGGAGCCGATGAATACCACCACAACTACGCCTCAGGCTATGCCGCAGACGCCCGTTCCTGCACCTGTTGCCACGCAGCAGAATACTGAAAAGTTGTCCGTTGTTTTCGTTATGTATGACAGTCTCGGTAAAACGATGCAGGTCACGGATTCCGCACAGAATGTCATGACGATGTTTGGTAAGATGCGCAAGGCACTGTATAAGAATACGCCTGAGCATTACGCGCTCGTCAATGACAAGTATACCCTTGAAGCAGTTCAGAGCGCTCTTTATTCCGGCGCACCGACTATTCCTACCTGTCGTTTCCTCTCCGAAAAGCAGGACAAGGAATGCTATGTCTGCGTTCGCCGCGTGGAGGTAACTCGTTATGAGTCCTAACCTGCAGCGTAACGATTATGTCATCTATACGGATGCAAGTTATCGAAATGATAAGAGCGGAAGTAATGCTGGCATTGCTTTCCTTATCTATAATTTTGAGATGAAGCTCGTAGATGCTCAGTGTAAGCATGTATCTGTATCCTGTGTTCAGGAAGCAGAAGCGAAAGCAGTTGAGTTTGCACTTCAAAATCTTCCAGCAGACGCCAAACGAGTGAAGGTCCTGAATGACAACGGTCCCGTTGTTGATGGAATTACCGGGTATAGCGCAATTCCTGACGGCGCGTATGGAACAGTTTACTCTATTCGCAAATTCATTGACCGTCTTGCCTGCAAGATTGCAACGATTCAGATTCCGCGTGAATCCAATATCCTTGCTGATTCTCTCTCGAATTATGCTTTGGATTGGCCGAACGATACCGGAATTAGCTGCATTGAACATCTGAACACGACCACTTAAATTTATGGCCGCTCCTCGTGAGCGGTCATTTTTTCTTGCATTTTGCTGCAAAGTTAATAGAATATGCTTATATGATAAATAAATGCGCTTGTCGGAATCTGTGTTTTTGAATGGATACCCTCAGGCGCATTTGTTTTTTATGAAAAGGGGGTGAAAGTTATGGATTTGTCCAGTATCGGCACATCTATCGGCCAGTATATTCGTCAGGGCATTGATTTTATTCTGAATGTCAATAATCTGCCCATCACTATCGGTATGGTCCTTATCTTCTGTATCGTTATGTTCGTTATGAAGGGTACGAAGCATATTGTTGATTCTGCGTTTTTCTTGGTGTTGGCATTCTTTGTGATTTCCTGTCTGTGCGGAGAATTTGGCATAGAGTTGGATGTCGCAAGCGTTATCCATCAGTTTATCCAGTTTATCCTGAATGTTTTCGGCGGCATTGATTTGCTGCACTAAAAGAGAGATAGCCCCCTCGTAAAGAGGGGGCTTTTTTGGTGTTATTATGAGAAAAATATTTGACAAATTTGAAAGAATTGACCCGTTCATCAAGATGGCGATGGAGTGTCTTGCTATCTTTATCGCGCTTTGCGTTCTTATGCAAGTAGTGCTTTATGAGGCAATCATTCCTTCTGGTTCTATGTACCCGACAATAGCTTACCCATCGCTTAATTTCGGGTATCGATTAGCATATAAAATCAGTGAACCACAAAGAGGGGATATTGTTTACTTCAAAAGAGACACGGACAATGTAGCCGAACAGCAAGTCTATATTAAACGAATTATTGGCGTCCCCGGTGATGTTGTTGAAGAAAAAGACGGAGTGTTCTATTTAAACGGAGAAGTATTGAAAGAAGATTATCTGAACGAAGAACCAGAAAAGTTAAACTTTGGACCGTTCAATGTGCCTGACGGGTGTTATTTCATGATGGGTGACAACAGAAATCATTCCTATGATTCGAGATATTGGGATGAACATTATGTTCCCCTCGAAAATATCATTGCCAAACATATTATTTGTTTGGGGTCTGTAGAACTGCAAGAATCGCTCGATAAGTCATCTTGACCATTGCTGCAAAGTGTTTATACTGAAAGCATAAGAAAAATCACAACAACAAATCAATCATAATGCTTTTATCGCCTATCCCTATCGAAAAGGGATAGGCGATTTTTTGTTGCCTATAAGGAGGAAAATAAAATGTACAAATGTCCGTATTGTGGCTCAAAGCGTGTTTTTCGATATATCCATGATTGTGATTGGGGTGGGGGAGAAAATTACTATCCCTTAAACCCCGTAGAAGGCACAAATATTTACAACGAATCCGACTTGGATGACCCTACACCGCCCGACATTGATATCTGTCATTGCCGGTATTGCGATATGTTTTTCGAGCCAACCAAAGCGGAAATGTGAAAGGAGAAATAATATGGCAAAGTGTCAGTGTGGCCGCGAAATGCTCAAGGCAAATGGCTGCAGATTCAAACGCATTGTTGTTCATGGCAAAAACACAAAGTCTTATGACCGCATCAAGGTTGGTGACCCCGGTGACTGGTACGAAGAGTATGTAGGGACTCCGGAGGAAAAGAATATCCGCTGCGGCGATTGCGGAGCAAAAATCGGCTTCTATCATCACGCGAATTGCGATAACGAGAGATGTCCGATTTGTGGCGGCCAGCTTTTAAGCTGCAGCTGTTTTGATGTTTCTGAGTCCGTCGAGTGGAGCGTTTAATGTAAATCAAAAAATAACGAGGAGGTGTTGATTATGATGCAAAAAGAGTTCGAGGAGCTCACCGGTGTCATCGTCAGCAATAGCGAATATGCTTCAATAGAAATGGAGTATATGAGCTGTGAAGACGAAAAAAGAATCTTCTGTAAAAAGTGGGTTAAGAACGGTGGTGCTGCCATGCTTGCAAAGAATCGGCTCGCGGAAATCGAAAGATTAAACGCGCAGGTTCTTGCGCTGAAAAATGAAGCGTCCGCCCTTCGAGAAAAACTCGACAAAGCACAGAAATGGAATCTTGTGGTCGATAGCAAAAAGACCCAAACGGAGTACGAAGAAATCGAACGGGATGCATCATCCGGCATTGGTCGTTTTCTTACGGACGAAGAAGCCATTCAGGTAATTGCTGATGAAACAGGCTTTGATAAAGACAAGGTTATCATTCGCCATAGCGTTTCTGCGTATGAGGTGAGTAATTCCGGAGAGACGAGGAATACGAAACAGATTCCCAGAGAACCCATTTATGTTTCCAGCGACTATATGTACATCCGATTCGCCGTAAAGTGCAGTGCATGGTTGGACGAGTATGAGTACATCGATGATGACTTTTCTCGTATCGACTAAACAAAAAACAATTTATTATACAAAGGAGTAAAAAATGATTAACAAGTATATTGTTGTATGTCCGAATTGCGGTACAAAGCTGATTACGGTATGTTCCAATGCAGCTTCCGACACCTATTGCCCGCAGTGCTATCGGCAGTTACCTTCAGAGCTTTACACGAAAGAACGAAACAATGATGAAGCACTGGAAATCATTGCGAACAACGAAGGTCTCAGTGAGGGCTTTGCTGAAACCGTTGTAAACCAGATGGCAAACGACGACGAAGCCCCGCACAATGCCGGTTCTCAGCTCGCGAGAGCTATCATCTGCAACGATGTGAACGATGCGCTGTTGGCATTGACTGGATGGTCTGTTGACAGTCTTCTCGATATGGTTCCGCCTGTTGTGATGGATTGCCCTGATGGTTTCGTGAACTTTACGGGTATGACATCGCTGATTCCTGAATACGCTTCCGCTATCGTGGAGGTGTTTGAGAACTACCTCGATTCGCTCAACGTTCGTATTCCTTGCAAAAGTCCTGATGAAGAAAAGGAAAGGGGATACGGAGACAACGACGCGGCGCTGTACGGCAGCGAATACTGGGAGATTGTCGATAACATCGAAGCATGGTTGAACCAAAACGAAGATGAAGCCTGCAATCTTTCGGATTACTTTATCGAGACAATCAACGAGTTCCTTGATAACAAGGGGTTCGGAAAGTACAAACCGGATGCAGAGCAGTGCGGCAAGATTAAGGAGAAGGTCGATGCCATCCTGAAAGCCTGATGTCGGGTCTTGCGTTTTGCTGCAAAGTGAATACAATGAAAACACTAAGATAAGTCAAAGTATCATCCGATAGATTTATTTTAGTTCGTAATCTGACAAAGAAGCAGCCATCTCCTTCGAGAGGTGGCTGTTTTTATTTTATGAAAAGGAGTCTGCTATGCTTGTAAAATTGCTCACCTATACCCCCGAACCCGATAAACTTGTAGCTGTTGCTGCAAAACTATGTTATTCCGATGCCCATATTGAAACCATTATGGACGGTTTGACCCCTGAAAAAACCGATGCGTTTTTGAAAAAGCTGAGTTCCATGGGACATCAGAGTCCTACCGAACACGCTTACTTCACCTTCGGCATTGAAGGTGTTTCGAGAACGCTCCTCGCACAAATCACACGGCATCGAATTGCCAGTTTCAGCGTTCAGAGTCAGAGATATGTTCGCCTCGATGATTTTCGGTATGTGATTCCTCCTGCCATTGAAAATGACCCGGAGGCAAAAGCAACATTTATCGAAGCGATGAATCGAGATGCCGAAAACTATCTTAAGGAAGTTGAGCGTCTTGAAGCTATCCACACAAAAGTGCTTATGGAAAATGGCGCTTCCGAAAAGGATGCTAAAAGAATGGCTTCTAAGTTTGCAAACGAAGATGCACGATTCCTTTTGCCCAACGCCTGCGAAACCAAAATGGTTGTAACGATGAACGCAAGAAGTTTGCATAACTTCTTTGCTATGCGTTGCTGCAATCGAGCGCAATGGGAAATCCATGAACTAGCGGACAGAATGCTGGTAGAGTGCAAGGAAGTTGCACCGAATCTGTTTTTGAACGCAGGGCCGAAATGTATGTTCTCTTCGTGTCAGGAAGGCCCCATGTCGTGCGGAAAAGCAAAAGAAGTAAGAGAAAAGTACAAGGCACTGTAATACGGAGGCGCATCTATGCTTATCAAAAGTATCATGTGGAATACGAACAATGACAACGAGGCTCTTGCTTCTTTGCCAGATGAAATCGAAACCCCGAACTTTTTACATCAGGAAGACTACAAGACGATGGATGACTTCTTTGCGGCCGTCGCTGAATGGCTGATTTACGAATTTGGCTGGTGTCATTTCGGATTTCAGGCTATTGTAAACGATAACACCTATGATGTCTCCTATTCCTATACCCCTGATTAAATACTCTATAACAAGAAAGGAAATTAAATTATGGGACATACGATTCAACACTATGATTATCCCGGAAATGCAGATACGAAAAAAGTGGAACAGGAGTTGGCGAACTATGTTGCCAAGAGATACTTCCAAGAGGGAGGTCATCTCAGCAAAATCCGTTGGATTGATTCTGAACCATGTGCCAATGAAGATGAAGCACGCATAAAAATCGAGCACTTAGATAAGGGATGGTATGATTGCATCGCAGTAAAATACTATGACGCTTACAATATACCCGAAACGGAGAAAATTAAGGCGCTGCGAGCAGCCAACACACAAGCCTATTGCAAGTACAACGAACTTGCGTCTGCATTCCATTTTACAAATGCAAAAGCGGAATATATCGGCTGCAAAAATTGCGGCTCCAAGATTGCGCGAAAGTACCTGCGAAGAAATTTTTGCCCTGTTTGCAATGCCGATTTGCGCCCAGAAACAACGCTCAACCGCATTGCTGCTCTTAAAGCAAAGGCAGATAAGAGTTCGGATACTCTTAAGGCAGAACTGACAAAGCAGGCAATGAAAGCAAAAAATGTGCGCTGGTTGGTTAAAATCGAATTTCACGAATAAATAATAAATGGAATAAATGAAAGGAATTAAATATGAGTGGTACGAGAATTAAAGTCCTTTTTCCTATTGATGAAAATGTTCCAATGAACAAGTGCTATGAAGCAACATCAAACGAGTCGATGTACAATGCCTCTACGCTCGACGTCCTCGAAGGCGAAGCCGAGAAAGGACATACCTTACGGGATTGCCTGCACAGCGGTAATGAGTGCTTGAAAAACAAGGTACTCGAATATATCTACGATACCATCGTGAATATGTTCAACTGTACTTTCGAGAATACGAATGACGGCATTACTGGTACGGACGGTTTGTATGCTGTGAGTGAAACATTCGACAAAAGCCTTTGCAACATCTTGGGCGAGGATGTGCCTGACAGCATTCTGCAGATTGCATTGGATATGCAAACTGACAACTTGACTGCTGTCGAAAACAAGCTCGAAAAGATGCAAGTTCTCGGAAAAACTGTGAACCAGAAACTGATTTCCAGTTTAGCAAGAACGCTGGAAGAGAATAATAATGGCTATCTCATTGCAGAAGCTGCGTTCATTATTTCTGGCGGCGTTACTGTCGACTGTTACAGTGCGTTCCTTGCTCCGAACAGTTACAAGCTGAGAGCGTGGCCGAATCAGAAACAGATGAAAGATATCATCAATCATCCTGAAAAGTACGCTGTGTTTTCTATTCAGTTCAGCTATTGATTGGGAGGTTTACATGGATAATACAATCGTTTCTCCTGCCGAATACTTCGAACAGGTAAAAAGTCGAAAGCAGACGATGACGGCTGCCGGACTTTCTCAGTTATATGAGAACTGCCTTGCTCTTCTCGAAGAGTACCAGCGTTCCGGACAAATTGCTGCGCAGAAAAAGCTGCTTTTCCACATCGACAATATTACACGAGAAAAGAAGCTGCTTGACCTCGGCATTGATACCTTTGTCTACAAGAGTGATGTGGACGATTTCATTCACATGGTAGACAATAAGGTCGTCAAAATTGTGGAGCTGGAGAATTATCAGCGGCGGATTCCGGAAGAAATCATTCAGAGAATCGAACGCTGCAAGGGCATTTTCGATAAGATGTATGTAGTCTTCACGGATTACACAAAACGCGAGGAGCGAAGAGTCGAGGCTATCAAAAGAGAAAAAGACCCAATTCTTTTTGGAACTTTCCAAGATACCGCAACAAGAACCGTGGTAGAACGCTTTTATTTCATCGGCGATTGGACGGATGAATATTGCGATTTAACATTGGATAAAATGGTTGCCGTTGTCAAAGAAAAGGCCGACAGGGACATCATAAAGAAGTTCTCTACGCCGGAAAGCATCCGCGAGTTGAGCGACCAGCTTAATAATCTGGATGAATCCATGAACGGGTTGTACCGCCAGCGCGAAAAGGCTCCTGCGCCCAAGAAAGGGTTCTTCGACCGAGTACGCACAGCGTTTCGTTCTCTGAAAGGAGAATGAAATGGCAAAAGTGGATTTGACCGAGGATGAAGTCTATTCGCGGCTTCGCTCTGTTTCTAATTCAAAAGGAAACGGCATTTACGATGTTTTACGTTCTGCCGATATTCCTTGGAACTTTTCTTCTCCTTTTACTTTGCTTCGTGTCGTTCGCACAGAAGCAGAATTGACACCGCTGGTTTTTACTGGTGATGCAGAGACTGTCAACTTTATGAAAGAAGTTGCGGAGGTAGAAGAAGGGAAGAGATGTGATTGCTGTGGTCAGCTTATTACAACACCCTTATGGGATATGCCCTATGGTTCATTGTGCGATGAATGCAGCAAGCGCCTTAACGAGCAGGTTCACGGCAAATACGAAACGCCTTGGCAAAAAGTAGAACAGGGAAGGGAAGAGCGTTCCACTCCTTGGTGGTTTGACCTTTAATGTCAGAAAGGAAACAAATGAGTAGATGGAATGTTTTTTGTAACGAAAGCGCTCCTTATCGTATTTATTATCGCCAAATTGAGATTGATGGATATGAGATGTATGCCATGTTTCCATTGCCAATGACTGGCATGGAATGTGGCTGGGCAGTATCGCATGGTGCAACTACGGCAGCTACCATTCAGGAAGCTGTTCAAAAGTTTTATCCCTTTATGGTAGAGTATATCTGCGATAAAGAGGATTCCGACAACGATACGCAACAATACATTCTCAAAAACCTCAACTCTCTTGGCAACTCAGTGGATTTTTGGGGCAGAAAAAATGACCGTCAGCATGTCATTGATGGCATGAGCGCAGCGCAGAAATCGCAGCTTTTGTGCTACATTCTGCGAAACCATGAAGCCTTTGGCAAGATGACTTGCCGTGACTGGAAGAATTGGCTGCTGGATGACGCTGAACCTCAGTTTGGTATCTGGTTCTGATGGTATTAAAAACGGCAGACAACATTTTGACCACAAACAACAAGAAGAGTAGAATTATTCTATGAGTTACGGTTTTAGTATGGGCTTCGCGCATGCAAACAGCTTGCAGGAAGCCATGAAGATTGCGCTGGAATATACGCAGTCTCAGATGACAGAAAAGAATGTCAAAAAGACTATCAAGGACAATCGGTATTATATTCCGTCGGTTCGTACCGGATACATTGCTGATGCAGAAAGCAAAACACGCATGGCTGATGTGCTTGCAGATACTGCCGACAGATATTGGCTTGAAGCAATGTTTACTTTCCGTTTTCTCTATTGGGAGGAGCACAAGCTGCTCGGTATCGTCATGATGCCGTCTGAAAGTGCAAGTGAAAAATGGCCGCTGAGTGTATATTTTCAGAATTCCTGCGACCATGATTACCCGTTTTCCGAATGGAAGGAAGGCAATATCCCGTTCTTTGTGAATGCTGTTGCAAAAGCGGAAAACTATACCACAGAAGAAATCCGTGCAAAGGTTGACTACGAAATCGAAGATGATGACATCGAATATTTTCGGCGCAGCACCTGCTATGATGATATTTTCGAGACCCTCGCCTTCGATTCGTGGCTTTATAACCATGATACGGATGTGCCGTTTGTGACCTTTGCTCTACAGGGAATCCGGAATGAAGCAGAGCGATACCGATATCTGCAATGGTTGAAAGAAGATATCATGAGAATTTAATGTATATGGGGCCGCTTCGTTTTGGAGCGGCCTTTTTCAGTCATCTCGAAAATGATGTTGCGGTTTGCTGCAAAGTTACTATAATTTAGATAAATGATAAGTAAAAGTACACGGGTCAAACCGCGTATACCATAAAATCTAAATACGTCATGGGAAGCGTCTATCTCGATTCGAGATAGGCGTTTTTTATTTATCGTTAATCGAGAGTGTTCTTAGCAGAACGCTCTTTTTTTTGTTAAAAAAGGAGATAAAAATGACCAACAACAACATTCTGACCCCGAACAGCGAATATTGGAAGGACAACGCAATCGAAACCTTTAAGGGTAACAGCGACCTCTTCGTTGACTTCTTGCAGGAGCGTGACCGTCATTCGGCATGGATTGAAACGCAGATTACTGATGTTCAGTTCGAAGCTATGTTTGCGGAGCCGATGTACATTGCAGATGATGCAAAGAAGTACAGTATTCCCGCAGAAATCGTTCAGGAAGCCGCCAATAACAGTAAGCTGTACGGTGTCGTTCGCGGCAAGCATATTCCTGTCGGACTTGCCGCTACGGAAAGCCTGATTGGGTATTCCAAGCTTATCCGTGAAGGATACAGCTGGATGCGCCGCGTCAATCCCGTTAATCTTGCGAAGGCAATCAATAACGGCATTGACACGATTCGGTACGATGACCGCCGCTCCACCAAATGCCTTGTAAAGGTTGGTGATGAGATGGTTCGTTCTGTCGTTTCCGCTCGTTACGCGCCGATGCCGTCTGGCGACCTGTTCAACTACATCAATATGGATTATCTGCCTGAGAACTGGGAGAAGGCTCAGTTTATGTCTGGATATTGGACGCATGAACGCGTTCGCGGTATGTGGTCTCTGGCTGAATATCGTGACACTTTCATGAAAACCATCGGCATGAATGAGCTTCTGGCGGGTTTTTTCCCGGCATTGTCTGTGGAGAACTCCGACACGACTGCTTCTTCCATCAAGATGCGTCCGATGTTCATTCGTGATGATGGCTATGAGTTCCCGTTGCTGAACAAGACTCGTACCATGCATATCGGTGCCGAGACAATCCATGAGCGTTTGGAATCCGACCTGCGAATGGTCTTTGCCAACTTCAAGGATTCGGAAAATATGCTGTTCGAGCTTGCGGCTACGCCTATCACGTACGGCTACAATACCCTGACGCACTGCCTGAAGCAGTCTAAGGTGAACATGCCTGTTGAACAGGCGCGAGAGGCAGCTCAGGTATTCTTTACGGATAAGGGCAACGGTCCTTGCACGGCAATGGATGTCTATATGGCAGTCTGCGATGCATACAACTACGTTGTCCGCGACTATCCCGAAGATAAGTTGAAGATTACGCGTGCTTGTGATGCAGCCGTAAGTGCAATGCAGAGCCCGTGGCAGCTCCTCGACAAGGACACCCCGGCTAATCTGTAAGCAAACAAATAGTCAATTTACCCCGTTCAATAAGAACAGTTGAACGGGGTTTTTTATTGAAAGGAGAAAACAACAATGGGTTTTGATGGAACCAGTAAAAGCAGCCGCGCACATGGTCAGAGCATTCGGTATTGGGAAGCTACTTCTCCGTATCTGGATGCGCTGAAAGCCAAGGTCATCGATGCCGCATCTAAGCGTGCAGTTGATTTTCTTGACCCGCTGAACTATCCCGGTCCCGATGTTCTTGTGGACGCCGCATCGTTTGTGGACGATGAAGTGTCTACGGCAGAGGAAAAGTGGCTGGCTCATCGCCGTCTTTATGTCGGCGGTTCGGATTGCAGCGCGGTGCTTGGTAAAAACCATTACAAGTCCAATCTGGATTTGTATTATGACAAAATCGGAGCCAACCCCATCCCGAAAGAGGAGACGGACGGTGAGGATATCAACCTCATTACCGCATGGGGGCATATGGCCGAGGAGTATGTCGGGCTGTGGTATCATGTACAGCATCCCGATGAGGAAGTCATCACCGATACGAATATGTATACGATGGCAGGTCACCCTTACATCGGCGGTGATGTTGACGGCATTATTAAGATGCCCGACGGTCACTATGCTCTGCTCGAAATCAAGACCACAAGTTTCTTTAATAGAGAAGCATGGGCAAACAACGCCATTCCTGTTCCTTACGAGATTCAGCTTCGCCACTATATGGCTATCATGGGTCTGTGGGAGGCAGTTATCGTATGTATGGTTGACCGCGATACATTCTATGTTCGCCATTTGGTTCGTGACCTTGATGCGGAATACGCGCTCGTGAAAGCTGTTGATTCCTTCTGGAAAGACAATGTCGAGAAGCATCATGAACCGAAGCCTTGCGGTACGCCGGAATCCATCATTAAGGCGCTTCGCAAATACAAGCTCGGCAACGGTATCGATAAAAAGATTCCCAATATCAAGCTCGGCGATGAGTTTTATACGAAATGCGTTGAGTATGATATGGTGGATGAACGCTACCGCGAAGTCAAGGCAGAAGCCGACCGTTTGGATGACTTGCGCAAGGAGATGACGATTCCGCTGATTCAGGCGATGGGTCAGTCTCCTGATGCGTATACCACAAGTCCTGACGGACAGACGATGTTTGTATTGAAACAGATAGTCAGAAAAACTACTTCTTCCGACAAGAAGTACGCGGAAGCAAATCTGCCTGAGGATGTTTACAACAGAATCTTTACGACGAAAGTCAGCGCACCGTCGCTCTCTATCAAGAAGAGCAGCTGTGCTGGCAAGGCAGGTATCCCGCAGATGAATCCGTAAAGATACTACGAAAAGAGGAAATGAATGTATAAAACCTATGAAGTCATTTCTGCGTATATCAAAGAGAAAGAAATCAAAGCTTACGAGAATGGAAGGCGCGTTGCTGATATCGTAGTTCCTGATTGCGATGTCGATGGCGCGTGCAAAATTCTGGAAGCACTCGGCTATCAGCAGTTATACCGAGCGCGTTAATGAAAGGAGAATAAAAGTGGCAAAACAGAAGACGAAGACCAAGGCAAAACGCCACGTCAACATCTTCTGCATTGCTCCGAACAGTGACGCTTCTCAGCGGGAAAAGTTTGGCATCGGTCTGGCACTTAAAGGCATTCGGGCCAAGTGTTTTACAGAAGACGATGCCAGACTCGCTGGAGCGGATTACATTATCCGAACCTCGATTATTGAGGGGATTATCCGTGCCGCCGATATCGTCACCGTTGACGGTGATGAGGTGACTCCCGCTATGCTGAATCAGATTCAGAAAGCGGTTGAGATGAATAAACCTATCTGGTGTGCAGAAAGCGTGAAAGCAGCTGTTCGAGACAGCAATGTGAAATGTTATCCCGGCAAACTCGATGAGTTGTGCTGGTTTATTATAGATAACTGAGGAGAGAGAAGTGGCAAACATTGGAGATACGGTTAGTTTTACCGCGAGTAAATATAAAAATCTATTTGTGAGCGACGATAAGCGTTATACGATTGCCTATTTTACCGTCAATGCACGCGATGCGAGATTATATCTTCCGCAAGACGCAAAGACAAAACAATACGGCACAACGCATATGTTTATCGTAAAGGGTTTTATCCCGGATGGAATTGATAATATTGCGTATGAACTGACTGGCTGCTGGAGTATCGATAAAAATCGGAACCAGCCGTACCTTGATGTTCAGAAAGCTAATATTTCAATTCCCACTCGCAAGAAAAGCGTTATTGCTTTCCTTCGCTCTAACTGTAAGGGCATTGGAAATGTAAAAGCAACAGCTATCGCCAATGCGTTTGGCGAAAACACTTTATCTGTTTGCGCAAACGAGCCAGAGAAGCTGAAAAAGAAGGTTCCAAGTCTTACAGATAAGGACCTTAAGGCTTTAAAGCACGGGTGCCAAGCATTGATATATAAATACGATATTCGTTGTTTTCTTGATGACAAAAATGTTGTCCTTCCGGATTACCAAATCGATGCGATTGCAGACGAGTACGGCACGGAGGCACTTAATGTCATTAAAGAGAAACCGTATAAGCTGATTACGCTTCTGCCTTTTCAAACCTGTGACAAAATCGGACTTGCAATGGGAGTCAGTCCCAATGCTCGTAGACGATATGTTGCAGCACTCGTAGAGGCTCAGAAGCAGTTATGTCGGCAAAACAATACTGTTTGCGTTCGTGAAGATTTGCTGGTTGCGGAAGCTTATAAGCTGCTGAACCATCACAACGACGAACTGATGAAAATGTCGGTCAAGTTGTTGGTCGATAACTATCGGTTCATTCGATTTGGTTCATCTAAAAGCGGAAATTGGATTTATTCCAAAGACGATTATACAGTTGAACGGAATCTCGCACGCAAACTTGCCGCGTTCATCAAAAGGGGACCCAGCAAGCAAAAGGAAATCGATGCGGCTCTTGCAAAATGGAAGAAAAACTCTCCCATTCAACTTTCCGAAAAACAGGAAGAAGCAGTACGCAATCTTGCTTATCCCATCTCCATCGTAACGGGTGGTCCGGGTACTGGTAAGAGTACAACGCTTCGCGCTTGTTTGGAAGTGTACAAAGAAGCATTCAAGAAAAACGCAACGATTCTTTGTATGGCTCCGACCGGACGCGCATCTAAGCGTATGGCTGAATGTACGGGTCTGCCCGCACAGACTATCCATAGCGCCTGTGCGCTTGTTCCCTCTAAGGCTGCTGGCGGTTTTACCGCTCAGGACGATTGCAAAATCAGCGAAAATCTGATTGCTATCGATGAAATGTCTATGGTCGGTATCCACCTTTTTGATTTCGTTATGAACGCAATCGAAAATGAACCCAACAAGAAAATCATCCTGCTCGGCGATGTGGACCAGCTCCCTTCGGTAACACCCGGCAATGTACTCTTCGATTTGATTAAATGCAATCAAATCAAGTATACGGTTCTGGATAGAAACTACCGTCAGGGCTCCAATTCCACTATTGCGGATGCAGCATACGCTATCAATAATGGGATGTCCAATCTTCCGACTGATGAAACATTTCAGTTTATCGATTGCCATAATCCCGACAGCGAAAAGGAAACGGAAGATATCTCGAATATCATTATTCGGAAGTATCAGGAGGGAGTAAAAAAGTATGGCCGCGATGGATGTATCGTCCTTAGCCCTACTCATTACTACAAGAGCAGCAATAGCTCTCCTCTGTGTACGGATATTATGAATAAGAAAATTCAGGATATCGTAAATGAAGCTGAGAAAGGGAAACCAGAATGGCGAGCCAAATCCACCAAGTCCAAGAACGGCGTGGATGTAAGCCGCGTATTCAGAAAGGACGACCGTGTAGTCCAAATCAAAAATACGCCCGAAATCATGAACGGCGACCTTGGCACTATCGATGAAATCATTGATGATGATGGTGTTTACACGTTCAAAATCACATTCGATGACAAACAAGTCGAGTACGATGTCAAGGATATGCAGAATGTGGAACTTGGTTACTGCATTACGGTTCATAAAACGCAAGGTTCTGAATTTCCCTGCTGTATCATGCCTGCAAGTATGACTCAGAAAGCAATGCTGCAACGCCAGTTGTTTTATACCGGTGTTACTCGTGCAAAAAAAGAGTTTATCTTTGTAGGTGACAAGAAAGCACTGGATTTAGCAGTTCGGACTAAGACCGAAGAACGTAGGTCGATGCTCCCGGCGCGAATCTGTAAGGAATGTGTTTGAAAAGTGGGTGGCTGCAGCAATAGCTGTGGCTGCCCACTTTTTTATTTTCGGCAGGGGAGGGGAGAGCGCATGAAAAATTCGTTTTGTGTAAAGAACAAATGCATTTTGCTTAAAGAAATCCGTATTGAAATTATCCAAAAATAAAGTATCCTAAATATAAGGAAATATTATGTGATTTCCTTAGTTACACAAGCTGACACCTCTATGTGGTGTGTAATAGGCAACGCGGCATATAACGTGTATGTTGTGGCAAAGGGTCAGCAGAATGTGATGATTTTTGACGAAAGGAGGAATATACCAATGAATAGTTTGGCTGTTCGTAAGAACGATACCAAGAATGTTGTGGCGTTTATCGCTATTGCAAGTCTTGCTGTTTGCGCTGCGGCTCTCGTCAGCGTAAATCCGGCTTTTGCAACTCAGGGTATTTCAACGCTGTTCGATGAGGCTGGTAAGATTGCAGAGGCAGTCATGACTGGCTTTCAGGGCTTGGTTCTGACCGTCGCTATTGCTGCAGGCATTTACACGATGATTCGTGGTCTGATGGCAAGTGACCCTAAAGAAACAGCACAGTGCAAGAGCCGCTTCATTGCGATTGTTATTATCGCATTTGTGGCGTTCTTTACTCCCTCCATCATCCGTTGGGTTCAAACTCTGGCAACTCAGATTAAGCTCAGCTAAGTCAAAAACAAAATTGGGCAAAGGCCCAGCCCGTAGCGGTCTTCCTACGAATGGGAGACCGCTTTTTTGGTGCCTAAAAATTTACAAGAAAGGTGGAAGATAAGACATGCAGATAACTGCTATTGAGAAAGACAAAAGAAGAATGAAAACAATCAATAAAGCAGCAATTTCAATCACTGTTATTGCTGCCATGACGATGTGTATGTCGTTTGCATACGCAGGTATCTTTGAATCTATTGGCGATGCGTTGTTTGTTGGAACAGCGTTAACCAACCCGACAGATATTATTATCGGTGGGGTGATTATGCTTGTTTTCAAGGTAATAGCACAGTTAATCGCCTCGTTACTGGATTCGTTTCTAAGCCCCGTTTACACTATCACTACGATGAAACTTGGGGATTTGTACAAGTATATCCCTATAACGAATAAAACATATGCCGATGCGGGCGCAATTTGGGCGGACGACCTCGGACCCACAGTAAACAGAGTTCTCTTGGGAACCGGTTTGATGATTTGGGTCGTGTTATCAATATTTGCCATCTTGATAGATTTCTATTATGTAGCAAGCGGTGACAAGCGAGCTGTTCCGGGTTCCAAGCTTTTTCTTAAAATCGTAGTTACCGGCGTTTTAACATGGAAATCGCAGGAATTGATGTTCTATATCTTTGATAACATCATCCAACCGCTCACGAGCAGCTTCCAAGATGCTGTGAAGGGAGCGGATTCAACGCCGAATGTATTTTCCGTTATCGGCAGTAGCTTCTGCACGATATCGGCAGGTCTTGTTGGTGCTGTTATAGCAATCCTTATGCTGCTTCTTATCGGCATCAACTATTTCAAGCTTGCTCTTGAAATGATTCAGCGTTATTTGATTATAGCTGTCATTTGCGCATTGTCTCCCATGGCGTTTGCTACCGGTTCAAACCCGGAAACAGAAGATATCAGCAAGAAATGGTTCAGAATGTTCTGGTCACAATGTGTATTGCTATTTCTAAACGTCTGGTGCCTTGCTGTTGTAAAACAGGGAATGATGAATGTTGCGCAGGCTTCTGCTGACAAAATCGTAATCTGGGGTCTTGTTGTGTATGGATTCATTAAGGTTTCGCAACAGCTGGATGATATTCTGCAAAACGCAGGTCTTAGCATCACTCGCCAGACTTCCGGTATGCTCGAAGACTTCTTTATGATGGGCAAGTCCATGATGGGTCTTGCAAGCACCGCAGTCAATGCTGCTGCTACCGGATTCCAGTTTAAGCAGGACTCTGCAAAGCTTAGAGAAGGTCTTGCCAACGGAACGAAAACGATGGACGACTATAAGCGGCATATTGCTAATACGACCGCAAACAACAGCAGAAACCCGTTTGCGCTTGCAATGTTGTCTGGCACAATGGCGAGAGAATATGCTGCTGCTAAAATGACAGATAAAGATTACAAGCAAAGTGTTGGCGATTATTTGAAGATGAGAAGCTCTGACCGAACAAAAGCCGCATCTCCGAATATGAATAGTCGTGAAGCGAAGAACCAAGTTCTTGATGCAATAAAGAAAAACGGCGACGACAGATTGAAAAAAGCTGTAAATAATGGTGCCGATGTTGCAAAAGTCTACACTGGAAATGACGGAGCTCTCCATGCAATTCTTCAGACAAAAGATAAAAACGGAAGAATTAACGGAATGAGCGATGTAGCACTTAGCGGAAATGGAAAAGATGTTATGGTTAAAACTGCTTCCAACCGTGAAGTGACAACAGATGCAAACGGCAACAAGCTTATTAAGGATGATAAGCTTGGCACATTTGCCTATAACAAAGAAACTGGAGCCTTTGAACAGGTAAAGGATAAGGATGGAAATGTCCCCGAAAATCCGTTGTCTGTACAGGTTCCTGATAAAATCAACAAGAACAATGTTGAGGAAGTCGCGGATTGGGCAACCAAAACAGACGGATTCGATAAAGCTGTTCAGGAAAAGGAAGCAACAGACAACTATTTCAATGCCACCGCCGCAGAACGTCTGAACATGGATTCCAGCGATGTCAATCAGGACCAGATGAATAATATGGCACGGCATGAAATCAATGAAGCCTTTGAACGCGAGGGAGCAAACGGAGAAAAACAGCCTGCCGTTGGGGAGGATGATAAACTTGATGTTGCCGTAAATAAAGATACAGGCGAAATGACAGCAAAACATTCTATGCTCAATGACGATGGTACTGTCTCTGTTCAAAACTACAAAAAAGACACGGATGGTAACTGGCAGGCTGTAGGAGAATCTGAATACTATACAGCAATGGGGGATAAACCTTCTTACCGGAACGGCAAGGGAGAAGTGTTTGTAGGCACGCAAGTCGGCACTTCTAATGATGGCAACGCTATCATGCGGTACGACCAAATCGGCGAAAACGGTAAGTTGCTTGAAAACGGAAAATCTTTCAATGTTACGCAAAGTGCAAGTCTTGCCAACTCGGATGATGCCGCAAGTAAGGTTGAAATGGCACGTCAGGCATCCGAATCGCTTGGCGCAAAAGCGGTTGCTGCGGATTATGAGAACGCCAAGAACATTTTTAACGGAAACGGAACTAACATTCCCGAAGATACGAACTTCAATAAACCCGAAATTATGTATGCGGCAAGTCAGGAATTCAATGCCGCTGCAACATCTAATCCTGAATTCGGCCACATTACGGGCATGCAGGCTGTAGAAGCATCCAGTAACGGTGCAAAAGATGGCGCTTATACACAAACATTTGCTGATGGTAGTGGAGCCCGCACAACCGCCAAGCTCGATATGGACAGCAAAGAGATTCTTAGCGCAACCACAAGCACCGCGAATACCCAGAAAGACGGAAGTGTCGTCGTTTCGAAGATGACGACAGATGCAGACGGAAATATGACAAACGAACAGTATAGAGCTGTTCCGCAGAGAAATCCGTTGGATACAAGTGGTAAAGATGATACTGTCATAGTAGATGATGTATTGTCCGGACAGCAGTATAACATTAAGGTTCCGAAAGAAATCACCAATAATAAAGAAGCTTTCAAGAACTACATGAACAGCGATGAAGGTGCCAATGCAATCGAGGCAGCAAAGCAGAACACAGTGACACTCAGGGATGCCGTTATCAATTCTCCGAGCACTCCGATTCCTGACGGTGCAAAAATCGACACTGCCGCTGCAAGGTCTCTTGCCTATGAGGCTATTGCAAGTGGAAAGTGCGATAACGCTGATGCTACGGCAGCATTGCAGGAAGGAACACTCCAAATCGTTGCAAATGACACTGCGGTGGACGGAAAACCCTGTATTGGATTGGTATATCCAAGCCGTGCTACAGGTGTTAGAACAGAAACAGAATGCTGCTTGGAGCCCAAAGACGGAGATGTTGGCGTCACCACAGTTTCTGCCCCCAGAGCCGTTCAGACTGAAGCTCAGGTTCGTGCCGACGTGAAGGAAATAACTGAATCGATTATGAGGGCTCCTGCACCCGATGCAAAGGCAAATGAAGACTTCTACAAGCAGAAGCAGTTTGCGGATGATAGCTTCCATGGTCCTAATCGTCTGGATTACACCGGCAAGGTCGGTGCGCGGCAGATGGCTGAGGCGGCACATGCCGAAATGGGAGATTATGAACCGTTCAGCTGTGATATTGTTGACGGAGGCGAGGGTGTCATCGTCGGACGCAAGGATACTTCTGTTCCTGACAGCTTGACAGCTATGGAAAAGGGCCAGGTTATCCGCAGTGAGGAATATATACTCCAGCGCGGCGGTAACGGCAAAGAAATGTCCGAAGCCGGAAAAGTGTCTGTCCTGCACAAAGTCAACGGGGCTCTTTCTATCGGTCTGCCTGACGGAAGCACCGCTGAAATCTTCGATATGAATCCGAAGACTGGCGAAATCAAGTTGAGAACCAAGAATGTCGATGATGACGGATTTGGCGAAATCACTACTGTAAATCTTGGAAAAGGCAAAGCGACAAGCGGAAATGTCGTCAAGACGCTTATGGAAAACCTTGGGAAGTCCCCGGAGAGCAGAAACATGAAGGCCCTCTTGACTGGCGAGGATGAAGATGAACCTACGCCTCCCGAGAAAAGCACCACAAAAAAAGCATTAAAAAAGACAAAGAAAAGCAAAGAATAAGCCCGAAACCTTGAATGCGTAAGCATTCCTTTGTGCCGGTATGAAAATGCCTGCACAAAGAACTGCACAACATCAACAGCCTTCACGCGGCGTGCAGTGAACAACGTACAATCCGTACGGCTAATGTTGAGTTAATATAGGAAGGTGGTATTTATATGGCGCAGCAAAAGTACAGTGATAATATGGCGCATGACGCTGCAAGTGTAGCAAACGCTGCCATACAGACGACCAAAGATGCAAAGACTGTAGCCGCTGCTGCTGGAAACTTAGCAGCAGGTAATGTGGTTGGCGCGGCAAAGGAAGTCATCAAGAATCCACATATCATTAAGATGATTCTTGCTGTTATTCTTGCCGCTCTTTTTCTCATCTTTGTTGTCTTTATAACTCCTATCGTTTTGCTGTTTTCTATTCCGGGCAGTATTATCTCCGCAATCCAAGATGCTACCAATCATTCAAGTGAAGATGTTGGAAGTCAGTGGATGATGAATGATGCAGACCCAGCGCTCGTGTCGCAAATGAATGATTTTTGGAGCAATCTTAGCACTAATGGCAACGAAGGACAATCGTCATTTACGTCAAGTACAGCTGATTATACAGAAACGCAAACATATGATGTTTTGTGGGGAGAATCGAATCTTCAAATCACAGCGCTGGACAAGTATTTCCGTCGGTCGTACAAGAACGCGGTAAAGCGTGCCAACAAATCATGGGAAAAAGAAATTGATGAGGATGAGTTAACAAAGCAGGCACTCAGCGACGGTATCGAGAGTTCCGAGTATGTAAAATTCACAAACGTGCCGTTGGAAGAAAACGAAGAAAAGGGATTCCAGAAAGTTGCATTTTATATCATGGCAATGGATGCCTACAAATACACATTAAGCAACGATAGTAGTCTCGACAAATCAAACGAAGAACGTCTTACGCGTATGATGGATGTCGCTAAAGAGATATCTCCAAACGGCATTATGGATATCATTGAAGACGATATCAATACGCTGTTCAATATTAAAGACGATTCTATGTGGGTTGCCAGTTATAATACGACTTCGGCAGACAAAGATGAAATCGTTGGATATGAAAAGAAGAAGGAATGGCATGATACATCCGGGTATGTAAATGGCAAATGGGTCCAGAGCGGATATAGTACCGATACAGACGAGGACGACCCCGATAAGCCAATCGTAAAGACGATACGAACTTACACGACAAAGGTATCCCTTAATGTAAGTCAGGAAGTCAGAGATAAACTGTATGAGAAATACGGTATTGACAAAACGGAGAATCTTGGCGACCACTCAACTTCGTTCTCTGACCCTCTATCTGTCAGAACCGGATACGATAACAATGAAGATAACAGCAGTGTAAAGATGACGGCTGCCGATATCATCGAAACGCAAGTAGATAGACTCATGAAGCTTTACAATATCCCCGTTGATGGCATAACTGGCTCAACTGCCGGTGCTATTGGTGTTGGCGGTTCCGCAAATATCAGCAATCTTTCCGAGGAGGAAATTCAAAATATATTGGCATCGCTGAATAGCGGAAGCTATACCGCAAAACAGCAGGCACTTGTAAGCAAGTTACAAGAGGCATTGAGCAGCCCGCTCGGTTTGACCGGATACATGCGAAGTATTGGATGCACCGTTGTCACGAATATGTGTCAGGCATTCGTTGCTGACTTCTATTCAAAATGCGGGCAAACGCGAATCAGCTACGGCTCCGCTATTAACGCCTATAAAGCCAGTGCGATTTGCAAGAAAGGTCAACCCGGTTATGACACGCCCCCTGATGGAGCTTCTGTTTATATCGGTGAAAACCATGTAGGTATTTATATCGGTGGTTATGTTATCGACAGCGTCCACGGTAAAATCCAATCTATGTCCTTCGAGACTTGGAAAAACCAAAAATACTACCAAAGCGGCGGTGGTTATCTTGGCTGGGGCTTTAATGGATGGGATGTGTATTCCTAAAAAAGTAGACTAAAGCAATAAAATGTGGTATAATATAAGAAGAAAGGAAGTGAGGACGCGAGATTTCGCGTAATGTTGTCAACAACCCCGCCTAAACCGGTTCGCCGGTTATAGACGGGGCTTGCGGGGCAACCCGTAAGCCCGGTTGATTAGCCTTGGTGTACGGCAACTTCGGTTGCTGCGAACTCCGTTATGCATTTGATGAGCAATCATCTTCATAATATAGGCACCCCGATATGTTCCACAAGTGTCGGGCTCTGCGGACAGCGTATGCGTTAGCGGTGCAAGCCGTTGATACATATTACGTTAAACATCTCTAAGAGTAGGAGAAGTGCGTAAGCCATGCCGAAAGGCTAAAACAATGCATAACATTGGCGAAGTGGACCACAGGGCGCAAGCCATGACTTATAGTTTCATTACTATTTTACGAAAGGAGTATCTTGCATGAGCACTTGCGTCTGCGTTCTCAGTAATAACGGTGAACGCTTAATGCCTACCTTCCGTCTTGGCAAGGTACGCCGACTCTTGAAAGACGGAAGAGCAAAAATCGTTAAGCATCATCCCTTTACCATCCAGCTGCTGTATGACAGCAAAACAAACACACAACCTATCGAAATCTGCGAGGATGTAGGTTACAACTACATCGGTATCAGCGCAAAAAGCAAATCTCACGAATATGTATCTGCTCAGTATGATACATTGCAGGATGAGAAAGAACATCATGATGATTGTCGTAAAATGCGTCGTACACGCAGAAACAGACTGCGTTACCGTAAACCGCGCTTCGATAACCGCAAGTGTGATAAAGGTTGGCTCGCACCTTCTCTGGAACATAAGAAGCAGCTAAACATCAGCCTTATTGAACGATATGTATCTGTAATTCCGATTACTCATGCAACTGTTGAAGTCGGCTCCTTTGACACGATGCTGCTGCAAGCTATCCAGAAAGGTAAAGCAAAGCCGGAAAGCGCAGACTACCAGAAAGGCCCGCACTACAATTTAGCCACGCTGCGTGAAGCGGTGTTCTACCGTGATAATTACACTTGCCAGGTTTGTAAGCGCAAAATCGCGGATGGTGCTATTTTGCATATGCACCATATGTTCTACTGGAAAGGCAGACATGGTTACCAGCTTGATGAGCTTGCTACGGTATGCGAAAAATGCCACACGCCAGCAAATCATCAAAAAGGTGGCAAGCTCTTCGGTTTTGGCGAAGGCAAAGAATTTGCCGACCTTTCAGGCGCAGCGTTTATGAACGCTGTTCGCTGGCAGATAGTAGATGCACTGTACACCACATACGATAAAGAATTTGTGACCATCACTTATGGTGCGATGACAAAGGAAAAGCGCATTGCGCTTCAACTTGAGAAAACCCATAACAACGATGCGTATGCAATGGGAGATTATCACCCGGCATGCCGTTGCAAGTTTAGACATTACCAAAAGCGACGCAGAAACAATCGTGTGCTGGAAAAATTCTACGATGCCACTTATATTGACGCTCGCACCGGCAACAAGGCAAAAGGAAAAGAACTCTTTAATGGCAGAATTAACCGTAATCACAAAAAAGATTCTGAGAATTTGCACAAGTACCGCAGCAAAAAGGTATCGAAGGGCCGTCGCTCTATAAGAAGACGGCGCTATGCAATTCAGTCATACGACACTGTGCGTCTCGAAGGTAAAACATACATTACAAGCGGGTGCCATAATAAAGGCACAAGACTTTTGATTCCAGTCAATGGAAAAAGTAAGTCCGTAGCAATTTCCAAAGTTCAAGTTGTTTGCCATGCGGGAGCATGGATACAAATCAGCTAAATATTGAAAGGAGGCAAGCAGGAAATGCTGTATCTTAGTCTTTTCTAAGAAACGCATTCCTCCCCACCTAAGCCTTACGGCTATAGATGGGGTGTCCTGCTCCATAATTATGAAGAAAAACATCAATCCTATTGCCATTGCGGCAGCAATCATTGCTGTCATCGTTATCATTCTTGTGTTTGTTGGTATGAACCGTCATAAGAACGATGCGGGTACACAGCCCGATTCGAGTTCGGTTTCCGAGTCCGCAGCAAGCAGCGAAGATAATCTGGCAAGCGCTGAAACTGCCAACGACAAAACTGATACAGCAATTCCTGAGAATACCGACAAAGACGAAGAAGTTATCGACTATGTTCCTGAAAAAGCAGAGGTTCCGACCGACATTAGGCGCGGCAACACCGATGCAGATGCTGTAAGCAGCGCCGCAAACATCCCCGCTGGTAGTGACACTGCTTTCGTTGACTTTGCCACGCTGGAAGAAGACAACTCTGCTACGTTCCGCTACACTGACCGTTATGTTTACGGCATTCAGAAGACGTATTTTGAAATGCAGAAGGACAGACAGGAGAGCTACAATTTAACTCCCTCTCTGTCGAGCGGCGGCAATGTTGAACTGGCTTTTGGAACGAACCCGCTTTATACTGGTACAGACAAGAACGGTATTGAGCGTCAATATATCATTTCCGGCGCTGATGTACTCGAATACGATGGGACACTGGACCCCTTCAAGACGCATCCGATTCTTCGCAAAGAAGGAACCAGTGAACGTGTGTATCTCTTTGACAGCAAAGAAAAGCGCGATGAGTTCCTTGCTCTTCGCAAAATCGGCAAAAACTATCTCGAAAACGGGTCAACTGACAGCGATTGGAAAATCGTTCTGAATGGCGAATATATTCCTGACGCATTCCCCATGATTGATGAAGACGGGAATTTGAACGTCTCCATTGCTCAGCTTGCTATGGCATATAACCCGCTGTTCAGCCATGTTACCGGCGATTATGTTTATGCTGCTACCGACTGGGGTCTGTACACCATCCCTAACGATGAAGCCGACCCCATCGTGAAGAACAGAATTGACCAGTACACCGATGAAAATGGTCATACTATGTACCTCGTTTCTGATGATGGTTTCGGCGGTACGTCGGCTACTTACGGCGGTGTTGCACAGTTCCCCAAGACGAAACAGTATTATTGGGTAACGCCCGATGACCTGTATTCCATCCTTGGCTGGAAAACATCCATTAAGGGTCGCGTAATCAGCATTGTGAGTGACCCGTTGGACGATTCTGACTTGACGGCTGTAGTCGAAACTGTAGCATCCGGCACAATCGATTTGAACGGTAACAACGCTGGCTAATCGGTTTTCTGTGAAAAAATCTATTCGTTATTTCGTAAAGAAAAACATATAGCATTTTAAAATCATTCGATATATACTTATTATAAGCGAATAGTATATAAGCACATTCCCCCTCGGAGTAATTCGAGGGGGATTTTTTTGTTGTTTTTTACAGCAAGAGTGTGCTGACGGCATCAAATGAGGAAGATTACCAAAAATGAGTAGTTATATGTTGATTCACGGAGATTGCATGGATTCATTCGGGTTGATTCATGACCATTCTGTCAATCTCATTCTGGCTGACCCGCCATACGGAATAACGCAAAACACATGGGATGTTGTGCTGCCGTTTGATGATTTTATCGAATGCGACGGAAAAAATCTTAATTATGAGAAATATTTACTGCATTGCTTCAAAAAGAATATTCCCTATAAGGACGCCAACGAGGAATGGAATAAAAGAAAGCAACATGGAATTTGGTCACAACTGGACAGAATACTTGCCGATAGGGGAGTGGTGATTCTTTTCTCGGCCGGGATTTACACGAAAACATTGATGGAGTCCACTACGATTCCTTGGAGATACAATCTTATCTGGCAGAAGACGACTCCGGTTGGATTTCTTAATGCAAACCGAATGCCGCTTCGAGCACATGAAGACATTCTTGTTTTCTACAAAAAACTGCCGACCTATAATCCTCAAAAGACAACAGGACATCCGAGAAAGGTCTCAACGGTCGAACATAAACGAAATTCTAAGATGACAGAGGATTACGGGAAATACACAGCAAAAGGTTATGACAGTACCGAACGATTTCCCACGAGCGTGCTGACATTCGCTACTGATAAACAGAAATATGCGGCGCACGGCACACAGAAACCGGTGGCATTGTGTGAGTGGCTCATTAAAAGCTACACAAACGAAGATGATACCGTTCTTGACTTCTGTATGGGAAGCGGCTCGACAGGCGTAGCAGCGAACAATACGAAAAGGAATTTTATCGGCATCGAAAAGGATGCCGATTTTTTTGATATTGCAAAAAAGCGGATAGAGCTTTGAGGAACGATTATGAGCTTTGATATACTTGGCAAAGACATTGCTGTATTATTCATATTGGCAGTAATATTTGCCGTTGCTACATATTTTTATGTGTTGCACAAAGGGAAAAAGGAAAAAAGAACAGCAAGCATAGAGGATAAAATTATTCTTGGTTTCGAAGTTCTTGCATTTTCTTTTACATTTTTTATCTTTTTTCCTTTAGTAGTCGAAGACATGTTTGATGCAGATGGAAGCAATTCTGCCTTATGGCATAATCTCGCCGCAATAATTAGCTATGGTGGTGCAGCGTTTTATCTTTTCTGTGGTCAAATTAGTGGTGACTATTTTACAATACAAAAGTTTTTGAAAAAACATAAAAAACATAAAACAAGAGCTCAAAAAAAGAGATGGAAACGGAAAAAATAAGTCGAAAGCATTCTGTGCATTTAAAAATTAAAGTCGAGCAGTAAAGAAAAAGAAATATTCGACTCCTCCGACGTTACAGCATTGGAGGTTTATTTTTTAGGGTATTGCAAAAATGGGTGGTTTGAATAAAACCATCTGGTTTTACAAGTATCCGGGATATCGAAATCCTAAACGCAACTTCCCCGGCTGTACGCATAAGAGGTGAAAAAATGCAAACTGCACTGACTTTTGTGGCAATACTTACCATGGCGATGCTGCTCCTTTGCGGAACGCGGCCTGCATTTATCCTTTTGGTTGTTCTTGCTGTAGTATCAGTGGTCTGCTACATTGTGGTTTCCTATATTTTGCGAAAGAGAGCTGACGAAAAGGACGCAAAAGACGCAGTGCTGCAAAAGAAAATTGCAAATTGGCGTAAAGCCCGGCGTAGGCAGCTCAGAAGTAATGCCGATAGCGATGATATGTTCGACGCCTGTGGCGTAACGCAAGACATGCGATTGTCTCTGGAAGAGGATGAGCAATTTTTTGAGGAGAATCACAAAATAGAGGAACTGGAAACTCAAATCAGCTTGTGGAATCGAATTGGAGATGCTTTCAAACACCTGTTGAATAGCTGCGTAATCCTTGTTTGCCTCTTAGCGTTTTCATCTTTTGTCGCTTTTGCATATAGCTATGTATGTCGTTTGTGGGGGTGAAGGAACTATACATAATAGCATTTTAAATGCACGCGTGCGTTCGATAAATGCACGCGTGCGTTTTTGTGCATTTCCGCGTATTTATCGCTCATTTTTTGTGAGGAGGATAGACCGTGACTCAACCGATTCAGGTTGTTAAGATTTATTATGAGCATCCATTTGGCGCTAAAAGAGAAGTGCTAAAAGCATCATTTCTGTATGTGCTATATGCTTGTCAATAAAATTCCGCAACAACAGCAGCGATAACGATAAGTCCGAAGAAAAACCGTTTATCCGATATGACATTTATCCTTCGAGGACTGTCGCGCGTTCTTGCACATGGATTATAACTTGGATATGTTATCAATATTGCCACTAGAAGGATGGCTGCTTCTTGTATGGGTTCTGATTTCTATAATTATATTATTTACATTCCCTAAAATAAATGAATCAAAATTCTATCAAAATAAATCACCTGCTTTTTCGTATATTTTAATAATAGGAGAAAGCCTTTGTATGATATTTGTTGGCATCGCTGGAGCAAAAACAACATTTGAATTACTCGGGTCTATATTCGTAGAGTTTGTTCCTACATGGAAAGATTTTGGCATATTAAGCTTTGTTGTAATAGTACCGCTCTCAATGCTTTTAGAAATCGCAGGGTTAGATTTGTTTTACAATAAAATTAAAAAAGATACTATAACAGTTCAAAAAGAAATGTGGAAAACAACTAAAGTAAAAGACAAAAAAGATAAAAATGTAACAGAAACAGATTATCACGAAGCATCTATCGAAGATATTTATTATTTTTATACATATTCAAAAATTAAAAGCAAATACGAAAAAAGCACTTCATACTTACAGCAATCAGAACAATGGTATAATAAAATCAAAAATCATGAAACATTAGCAATTTTGGCTAAAGCACTTAGTCTTGTTGATAATTTAGATGGGGCAATAATACAACTGGAAAATAATGATATAAAGCGGTTGCTATTTATAACTGGTGATAGTGGCAACAATGAAGATGCAAAATATCATAAATTAAACGCTAATGAACGAGCCAAACAGCGTTTTTTAAATTTAAAGAATAGAGGATTTGTCGAGGGTGAGATTGACCGATTTTATGTAACATTACAAGGAAAAGAATACGTTACGGAAAACAATGCCTTTAATTTGCTACCATCACAATCAGATTCAAATACGCATCATGATTAAACTCAACCAAAACATCCGAATCCATGTAGTAGAACGCATTAAATGAAAGCCTATTTACAAAAAAACAAAACACACTCCACAAATTATTGACATTTTTAATTGACTAATATATAATAAAATAAAGAAATAAAAAGTCCCCGCCATTATTGTTTGAAAACAGTCAACAATGGTGGGGACTTTTTGTTTTACCCAACATTTTTCACCATATCTGGAGGTATTGAAATGAAAAACCAAACAAATGCCAAAACACCCGAACAGTACATTTATTCGTTTTATGTGGAAAACAAACATAAGGCAAACGAAAAAATAACTGTATCTCAAGAAGAAGCTCAGGATTGGTTTCAAAAACTGGACGGAAAGGAAACTATGACAATTTTAGGAAAAGCAATTGTTCTTGCTGACGGAAAAGACAGCACATGGATTAAATTAAACGACGCACAATTAAGAATGCTGTTCCTGACCGGAGACGGAAAAGAAAAAGGTGGACGGTCTCCTAACGGGATGCAGTTAACAGCAATAAAGAGAGCTACCAATCGTTTCAACGATATGAAAAGAAGAGGTTTGCTTGATGGCAATGAACACAATTTTTATGTAACATTATATGGGAAGGAATACTATAAAGACGCAACAGTCAACAAATAATAGCTACAAAACCAATGAAATCAATTTTGCGAAAAAACCTATTCGATTTTTCGTAAAGAAAACCATATAGCATAGCGCAAAAATCAGTATATAATGAATATAAAGATAAGTGTACTCAGAAACACTTATCTCCGCAAAGTCTTGTTCGAGTTCACACATCGGACAAGGCTTATTTTTTATGTTCAGAAAGGAGTGTGGGAGAAACATGGTAATGATTTGTTTCTCTTTCATCGCACACAGGAGGTGTTGACGCGTGAAAGAAAAGATAACAAAACTCAAAGACTGGTATAATAGTCTGAATTCCACAAAGCAAAAGCTGGTCAAGTACGGTATTATCGCTTTTCTTAGCTCGTTCCTTGGCGGATACTTTGCAGAAAGTGCTTATAGAGTATCTACAAACGGGTTACTGGGAGCTGATAATGCCAGCATCAATTTTCTGCTTTGCCCAATCTACGCACTTATCAGAGCGAACGGTCTGATTTACACCCTCATTATTACGTTAGCCATTTCCGGCTTCCTATTTATAATGGAGTTCAGAAACCAAGACCTTGCGAAGGAAGCGCATGAGGATGACAGAGGCGTTGCGGTCGCCGCGAATCCTCTTTATGGCTCCGCTGACTGGATGCAGCCAGAAGAAATCCATAAGCATTTCGAAATCGGCCCGGTCAAAGATGTTGAAGGAATTATTCTCGGCCAGTTGGATAAAGAAGGCAAGGAAGCCATTTGTTTGGCAAACAACTCTCCCGGCAACAGAAACATCATGATTTTTGGTTCTCCCGGTTCCGGTAAGTCCTACGGCTTTGTTCGGTCTGCTGTATTCCAGTCAGTTAAGAATCAAGCCTCAATGGTAATTACTGACCCCAAGGGCGAAATCCACAATGATATGCGCAAGTTCCTTTTGGATAACGGATACGAAGTAAAGCTGTTCGACCTTGTTGACCTGCTGTATTCCGATTCTTGGGATTGCGTATCCGAAATCATTGACCCCAAAACAGGCAATGCAAACGAACTGCGTATTGCCGAATTTGCAGATGCTATCATGAAGAACTCCGGTGAAGGCGATGAGTTCTGGGACGGCGGCGAAGCCAACCTTTTGAAAGCTATCATCTTCTATCAGGCATATCGTAATGAAAGCGCAAAAGTAGAAAAGTTCACCAAGTCTATTATTGAACTCTGTAAAGACCTCTCTATCGACAGCAATGACTGCCAGCAGTTCATTACTATCATTCAGGATGAATCTACTATTATGAATGATAAGTATTACTGCGTAAGAGAACTTGCAAAGAGAAAGGCCGAGCAAGACCTCGAAAACGGGCAGCGTGACAGCGCTATCGATGCCTCGTTGACCGGTGATGAATATGTATCGGCATGGGTCGAAAAGTACATCGCAGACATCGATGACTGGGTAGACCGCCGCGCACCGCTTCATATCGATGAAATTTATCGTCTGCTTTTGAACAACGACCTTGCAAAATGGGAAGAGTGTTTCAAAGACATTCCTCTGGATAATCCCGCACAGCTTGCATGGTCAATCTTCAAGCAGAACTCTGATAACGCAAGACCTCAGTTCATCACAGGACTTGGTCAGCGCATGCAGCTGTTCCAGATGCGCGATTTGCGCCGTATTCTTCGCAACAAAGATATCGACCTTGCTTCGATTGGCGACCATCCTTCTAAAAAGAAGACGGCCTTGTTCTGCGTTATGTCTGATAAGAGTGCAGCCATGAAGCCTATTACTTCTTTGCTGTTCAACTTCCTGTTCAAGGATATTTCCGACGCAGCAGATACCTATGGTCCCAAGACCCGTAATACAGTAAACATGATTCTGGACGAGTTCGTTAACATCGGTATGATTCCGAACTTTGAAGTTCTGATTTCTACCGTTCGTTCTCGTAAAATCGGTATCTTTATGATTTGCCAGACATACTCACAGCTGCAGGAGACCTACGGTGAAACGAACGCCGAAACCATTATCGGTTGCTGTGATACTTTGTTGTGCCTTGGCGTTAACGATAAAACGACTGCCGATTTCATTTCTTATAAGAGCGGTGTTATGACAGTCGTATCCAAGAGCGTCAAGGATAATCGTCCTACGGTTCTTGGCTATCGTCCTATGAATCAGGGATATTCCTTATCTCTTGGCGAAGGCAAACGTAATGTCATCAACCCCGATGAAGTTATGGCAATGCCTTTTGAGAATGTCTTGCTTTTCAGACAGCACGCAAAAGTGCTGAAAGCCAACAAGTTTGGCTATAACCTACATCCGATGTTCAAGGAGTTTGCCGTCAAGAACGAAAAAGGCGAACTCGAACTTGAACAGATGCCTATCATCAGCCTTCTGCCCAGCCGCAAGAAATATGCAGCGACAGAAGACAGAGACGCATTCAGTGCCGGTACCAACAAAGTTAAGACGGGTGCCGATTTCTTGAGTGTGGCAGCAAGCAATCAGGAAATCGCTTCTACACAGAGCACGGAGAGATTCCGTCAACAGCAGAAGCGTACCGAGATTCCGTCTGCTGCCGATATGATGAGCAGTACCGTAAAGACTGAAACAAACACAGCAGGGAAGGGGACTGCTACTCAGTCCAAGAAGAAAAACAAGTTTGGCATCTAATCCCCTTATATAACGCGCAAGACCTTATCCGTTTTTGGATAAGGTCTTTTTCTTTTGTTATTACCGTCCCCACACGGTAATGTATATAAATTTCTATTTACAGAAAGGTAAAGTTTATCATGGAAGATACTATGAATCTGAATACTCCCGAAGTGGCTGAGGCTGCTGTCGAGACCCCCGTTGACGAAGAGGCCGCTTTCGCCAATACCGCCGAAGAGGTTGCTGCCAATCCCGATTTCGTTGCCGCCGACACCGCTTCCAATGAAGAAGATGGTGATGCTAAGACTGAGGCCGTTGACGAAGATGCTCCCGAGGAGGACGCAGAAGCTGCTCCTGAGCGCCGTCTTCCCAAACTGGGCCGTTATGTCGATTCCGGCAACGACCTGATTGAAGCACAGATGCCCGATATGGTTCAGGCTTCCGATGAGGACGAAATGCGTCGTGCTATCCGTCAGCATCGCGTTCTGTATGCAAAGGTCGTTGCTATCGAGCCCATGGGCGATGGCATCAAGATTGTTGCAAAGCGCAATACCATGCGTGTCGTGTTTGTCCCTGAAGATTTCTTCAAGTACAGCCTGATGAAGGATATGGATGGTCTGAGCAACGAAGAGAAGACCATTCGCTACAAGCGCAAGGCCAACCGCATGCTCGGCGCTGTCATTTCCTTCATCCCCCGCGATGTCGGCTACTTCACCGATGATTTCGGCACTCGCATTCCTTTTGCCGTTGGTTCTCGCGCCGACGCGCTTGCTCAGCTGCAGAATCGCTACTTCTTCCGCGCTACTCCTCAGACTCGTGTCGAGGTCGGCAGCACCACTACCGCCAGCGTTCTGTCCTGTGGCCCCCGCTATGTCATCGTCGAGGCTTTTGGTGTTGAAGTGAGCATGGGTACCGGCGCACTGTCTGCATTCGAGTATATCGAAGATGCCTCCAAGAGCTTCAAGGTCGGCATGGGTATTCCTGTTGCCGTCGAAGCACTGGAAGTGGATGCTCGCGCAAAGACCGTCAACATCCGCGTCAGCCATTCTCTGCTGGAGCGTATGTCCGCCAAGGTTGAGGGCGTCAGTGAATCCATGATTGGTGGTCGTTATCTGGCTACCATCGTCAACGTCACCGACAAATACTACCATGTGGTTCTCGATGGCCTGAAGATTCGCGGCGTTATCCCCAAGACCCAGAACATCTCCAACGAGATGCTGATGATTGGCGACAAGGTTTCTATGCTGGTTCGCTACATCAACAAGGAGCAGGCGCTGGTCATCGGCGGCTGCCATAAGATTTAACCGAAACGCCCACTAACACAATCGCTTAGTTTGGTTCCGGAGGATGGTGGGGTCCTTCGGAACCTGTTGCTTATAAAAATTGGATGCCTCCACGTGGCAAGCAACGGGCAACATTACGCCACACCGTAATGGCTAAATCCAAAGAACTTTGAAAACTCAGATTTCTTCAACATCAACACTTTTATCCTTAGAGATAAAGCGACGGCAAACACAACCGGACTCAGCAATAGCACGGTCCTCCTCATCCAGATGGCTGCAGCTCTCCTCGCGCCAGCTTTCGTCGGCCATCATAACATCCTCGAAACTAACAGTATTATTCATCATATCATTCATCATCGTAATAAACTCCTCTTTGTTTCTATACTTATATTATACCACAAATCAGTGTAATAGTCAACTGCGACAGAGAGGAAGAAGGGAGATATATTAAATATGGGGAACCATAACGAACAGGAAGTATTTAGCCCTACGACTAAGTACGGAAGCGTGGTATATAACGGATTCAGCGAGAACGCGACATATCTGATTTCATTTCAAAAGAATTTGTTTTTCATGGGCGTTGTATGCACAGTTGTAATGAACTGTAAGCAGCCAAAAAAAATATTCTCCATGCTCACCAAAAACAACATAGCAAACGACGAATGCAAAAACATCAATGTGAGATTTTTAAGCCAGTCTCAGGTTGGAGTTACATTCCGTGGCATTGTAGAGTATCAGGAAAACAAGGTAAATACAAAAAACGAATGTATCAGATGCGCCGATGTATACCTTAAAGAAGCAAGACGAATCGTTGCAAAATGCGGAGGTATCAACTGATTATGGCACAAAGAAAGGTATATTACATTCCAGATAACTTCGTTGACGATGAAAAGATATTCGGCGGTAAGTTCCGGAAAAGAAATTTTATAGAAGCTGTTATTTTCACGCTTCCTGTGCTTGGGCTTTTTTGGCTCATTAACTGGGCAACGGGAATAGGCTGGGGAACACTTTTCTATCCTACATTTCTTTTTGGAATCGCCACATTCTTTCTTTTCATTATCGGATATAACGGTGATTCATGGGGCGAAACTTTGCTCCTTGCACAAAAATTCCGTTCTAACAAATTCAACATTTCCACCTATAACCCGCGTGTCAAAACTGAGCTGACTGCTGATTATCTCGCCAATCCGAATGCAAACTCCAAAGCCGAGGCTATCCGCAATTTCATTAAAAACCTTAATGATGTACTTGCTGGTGCAAGAGGACAGAGTGAGATTGCTGATGACTTGACCAGTGATAAAACCATTCTCTGGTATGTTGAAGATGAAGGTATTATCGAAAAGCCTGAATCTTTAAAGACTGCCGCAGAAATCAAGCAGGAAGAAAAGGATGCCAAGAAAGCGGCTAAACTGGAAAAGAAAAAGCAGAAAGAGTATCTCAGCACATTGGGACCCAAAGAACGCAAGATTGCAAAAGCCAGATTTAAAGCACAGGCTCTTGAAAAAGCAGAGCGTGACCGCAAACGCCGCGAAGAAGAACTTCGCATCTATAATGAGGCTATTGCTAAACGCGAAAAGGAAGAAGCTGAAAAAGCCAAAGAAGAACAGACTTTGTCGCAGCTTGAGAAGGACAAAGAGAACAACAAGAAGCTTTCTGCTCGGCAAGCCGCTGCTCAACGCCGTGCTGAGATAAAGAAGCTTCGCAGAGAAAATACACTAAGAGAAAAAGAAGAAGCAAAGGCCGCAAAGAAAAAAGCCAAAGAGGATGCCTTAGCTAAGAAGCAGGCGGAGAAAGAAGCTAAGAAAAAAACATCTCCAAAGAAAAAACAAGCAACCCAAAATAAAGCTGGGGTTGCTGCCGCTTCTTCTGTACAGCAAAAGGAACAACCTAAAAAGCCGTTACTTATCAATCTCGATAAGGTTTCCAAGAAAGAAAAACAGCAGGCAACCCAGCAGACGGCCGCACCGGCTGTGCAGGAGCAAAAGCCGCAAAAATCGCAAAAGAGTGCGATTGACAACATCTTGAAAAAGGAAGCCAAAAAGAAAGAAGAGCCTATCAAGGAAGAAAAACAGGCAGAGAGTAAGGCGGAAGTTACCAAACCTGAAAAGAGAGAACCTGCTATTGTCCCTGTTGTAAAAGCGAGTTCTGTTCAGGAACAGGCTACTGAAAAGCCTACACATCAACCTGTAAAGGCTCCACAGAAAGAAGAAGTCACCGTTACAGATAGCAAAAAAGCTGATGTTCGCGAGGTCCCTGATTTGTTGGATAGTCATAATGTGTTTTATGGCATTGGCGCAAATCAAGGGAATGAATTCGTGCTGGATGATGATGAGAAAGGAGGAAACAGTTTATAATGTTTGGAAAAAATAAAAAGGAACAGAACGATGTAGATAAGTACCTTTCCAAAAAGCAGCGCAAAGCTATTGCTCGTGAGGAAAAAGATAGAATCGACCGTCAGAAAGCTCTCGAAGAAGTCAAGTATCGCGAAATCAAGGGTACACAGGAAATGCTCCCTGTTTACGATACCTATCAAGGTGTTATCGTAACCCGCGATGGACATTTCTGCAAGATTATGGAAGTTAAGCCTCTCAACTTCATGTATCTCTCTCCGCAAGCGCAGAACAACATTATCAGCCTGTTCAGCCAGATGCTTTCGGCAACACCTTATAATATGCAGCTCATTTCCTACGCTCGTAAGGCAGATGTGGATTCTATGATTCGTGCTGTCGAAGACCTCAAAAAGAACGAAATGAATCCCGCATGTTTCCAGATGCAACAGGAATACGAAAACCTTCTTCGTTATAGAGCCGCGCAGAACGGCGTTACTCGCCGCTTCTTTGTCGTTCTTGAATTCAAAGCAGACCTGCAGAATGATGGCACAGACATCAATAAGGTTGTTGGCGATTTGAACGCTGCAGCAAGTAGATGCCGTGGATACCTTGAAGACGCAGGCAACCAGTTCATTCCTACCTGTGAGACGGATGAAGGCGTGTGCGACATTCTCTACCAGATGATTTGTCGTAAGGAAAGCGAGACGGTAGCGTATGATGTTCATGCACGCGAAGTTTTCCTGAAATACGAAAAAGCGGTTGTTGAACAGGGGCTTGGCTCTATGCCTATCATCACAGCACCTGAAACCATCGCTCCTAACTGGATGGATTTCTCTCACTACAACTACGCTGTTATTGATGATAAGTTCTATACATTCGCCTATATTTCCGATACCGGTTACGAAAAGAATGTGACTGCCGGATGGTTGAATCAGTTCATCAATAGCGGCGAAGGCGTTGATGTCGAGATTTTCTTAGACCGTCACACACGCGATGAAGTTTACAGCAAAATTGGTTTCAACGTCAAACAGAAAAGAGCAAAATCTCTTGATAGCCATGATACGGATTCCGACTTCCACGAAATCCAGAATGCCATCGGTGCTGGTTCTTATCTGCTGGATGGATTGGCTGCTGGTGAAGATTTGTTTTATGCCAGTGTTCTTTTTACTATCACTGCCGATGACTTGACAGAACTTGAACGGCGTTTCCATGAATTTGAAAAGAACGCAAAAGGTTCTGGATACAAGGTCGTCAGATGCGATTTCAGAATGCAGGAAGCCTTTATGTCTTCCTTGCCTACATGTTCTCTCGAAAAACAGCTTTATAAACATTCGAAGAGAAATGTTCTGACCTCTGGTGCTTCGTCTTTTTATCCTTTCGTATCCTTCGAGATGCAGGACCCGAACGGTATTATGATTGGTACCAATACAGCAAACAACTCCTTGGTTATCATTGATGTTATGGATAGAAACATCCATCGTAACTCCAATGGTGCTATCCTTGGCACATCCGGTTCCGGTAAGACATTTACCTCTCACTTGTTCGCGCTTCGTTTCCGTATGCGTCGAATTCAGACATTTATTCTGGCTCCTGTTAAGGGCGAACGCGACTACGGTAACGGTTGTTATCGAGTTGGTGGACAGTTCGTATCGATGTCTCCCGGTTCTCCCAATCACATCAATATCATGGACATTCACGCACCTGACCTTTCCAACATCGATTCCTTGGGCGACGATGATGCCAGTAATGCAGCGCAGATTTCTTTGCTTGCACAGAAATCTCGTACCATTCTTACATTCATCAAGCTTCAAGCACCTGACCTCACATTGGAAGAAGAACAGCTTGTTGACGGTTGCGTATATGAAACTTATGGGCGTTTCGGTATTACCGAAGATAATATGTCCATCTATAAGTTTGGTACAAGCGAGTACAAGGAAATGCCCATTCTTGAAGATTTGTATAACACTATGAAGAATGTGCCAGAACTTCGCCGCGTCTGCAATATCTTCAAACCTCTTATTAGCGGTTCGCTTTCTTCGTTTAACAACCATACAAACGTTGACCTTAGCAATCTCTACATTGTTTTCGACTTCGATGCGTGCGATGGCAAAAACAAAGTTATGGCTCTTTTTATCGTTCTGGATTTCTGTTGGAGCAAAATCAAAGAAGATTCCAGTAAACAGAAAGCCATCTTCATTGATGAGGCTTGGAACCTTATCAGTAAATCGTCCAACGAAATGTGTGCCGATTTCATCAAGGAAATTTTCAAAACCATTCGTGCTTACAATGGTGCCGCTTTCGTAATGACACAGAACGCTTCCGACTTCTTTACGATGAATGGTGGCGAATATGGCCGAGCAATCATTACGAATGCTGACACAAAAATTATCATGCAGTTGCCGGAAACGGAAATCGAAATCCTGCGCACTGCTGTTCAGCTTACTGACGATGAATGCAATAAAATCCAGCAGCTCCATCGTGGTTCTGGACTCGTGATTGCAGGAAGCAGTAAACTGTTCGCCGACTTCACAGCTTCTGATTTTGAGGCCGAGGTTATCTCTGGCGATATCAAAAAGTCAAAACGCTAAAAACAATGACGCAGAATCGAAAAATTCTGCGTTTGCTGCACAGTATGAGCACCTCCACGTTGGTGTGCGGCGGATAACGGGAAATCTCGTTAACAGAGCTCATAAAGCCACCTTATTTTGACGTCGACTGAAGACATTTTTAAATTAGCTTAGTCTACGTCGAAATCTGAACAGATTTATGCGTTAACACGCGCATAAAATATAACATTTCTATTTTTGACGCAGACTGAAAAAGAACGTTCACTCAAAAATAGAAAATCACTCAAAAACAAGAATTTGGAGGTTTTTATCATGGCTGCTGCTCATAACACTGTAATTAAGAAATTGCTTCATGATTTCGGGGCTCTTCCGGCTGAACTGGTGGCAAAATATCTCACTATTATGTTTGGTGAGTCCATGACTTTGCCGCTGGCAAATCAGACAATTTATGCGGCTGTACGTGAATTTGTGTGTTATCAGAAGAACGGATACCTGCTTGCCAACAGCTTCGTCAAAATCGACAGCAAAATCGAATCCGGCGCACGCGCTTTCTGTGTTTTCCTCGAATTCATGGAGCATGTCCCCGGATTCACTTATTGCCGCCCGTCTTCTCCGTGGCAGTTGGCGTTCGTTGCTGGCGATGTTACTTATCATATCGTTAATATTTCGCGTGGCAGCGAGTATCAGATGGGTACCATCCTGAACAGCTTCGGCGCTGATGAAGATTTGCTCAAAAATTCACGTAGAATCGGCATTCTTGAAAACGGAGCCGATATGTCTCTTGTTCCTTACTGTGGTATTATGCAGTTCTGCACAGTTGACGATAACTATGACATTAAGGTGTACGCACCCGAAGACCGCAACACCATCGAAAAGGCATGGGCAGATGTCCAGCGGAACTAATAAATTCCTGTCGAACCCAGGCGATTCTGGCATCCTGTTTAAGGGAGCGGAATCGCCTTCTTTTTGTATGCAGGATAAATTCGACAGCGCAGCAAAGCATATCAATGAAGCACAAAAATATATCGAAGAACCGCAGAAAAGCACGATAAAGGCGCAAAAAGCAATCCATGAGCTTCTTTTGGCGCAATATGCACTTCGAGATATCATCAATTCAAGTGATATGCCACGCACAGAAAGAATGCGGTTGGAATCCCAAAGCGTACCGGATTCTTTATGTTCCGTAGCGCAAATAAATAACGGTATATTGCAAATTTCATATCCGTTTCTGCTTGGAACATACAGTAATTCAGACGCGAATGATTCATCAGCCACATTTATTGCGAAAAGTATTGGCGTGATGACACGCAATAAGCTCGATTTATTTCTCTATGAACATCCGAATTTGGCCTTTCCGGATGGTTTCCTGTACCTGATTTTTAAGAGATTTATCCCTCAAAACGGGAACAAATTGCTTGTCTGTGATAGCAATAATATGGAAACAGGGGCTATCACAAACGCAGTTTCGCAGGCTATCGGCAGGTCAGATAATGCCTATTCTATGGGGTTCGTTTATACAGCATCTGTTGACGAATATCCGCACACAGAAGTGACGCTTATACAGGCGTCTGACCTTCCTGAATGGCACAGATATATGGGTACCTGAACCCAAGGAAAATCAACACTAAAAATGTAGATTTTTATGGATATGTATTCGGGTACCCAAAAATATCAACATTTCACACACCAAAATAATGCGGTGTTATTGCACTTAACGCATTTTCTTTGCGTTGAGGTATGGAAAGGATGGAACGCCTGAAATATGCCAAAGCCGACCAAGGTAAGAATCCTCGAATATCTATACACAGTGAGTAGTATTCCAAGAAAGCAATTAAAGCTGGCATTTCAAGATGTGGCTTATAACACAGTATTCAGAGCAACGAAAGAACTTCTGGATTCTGGTTATATCGAATTGCTCTCGGTATCAAAAGGACCAACCAGAATCAAGATTACAAAAGCTGGCATGGATTATCTTTCAAAACAAAAAGATGCAGTTATGCAAGCGAATATCCGAAGCACAGTAACATCTTCAAGCAAGAAAGAGCGTATCGAACGAGTTCAAAAAACGATTGATATGTGTGTGGCTTCTGGAATCAAAACGTCACAGACATCTAATATCAGTTTTTCTATTTTCTCACAAAAGGAACAAGACGAAGATACTGTTATTGAGTTCTCCAACTTGTTTGTTGATGAGGCTGTATTCTTTAGAGCTGACGAAATCACGAAAACAATCAAGACAGAGAATACTTTCGGCGAGGAAATCACACAAACGCAAAGCAGAGTTACAGGGTTGATAATCAATAAAAATGGCTTATGGTTTGTTTATCATTCTCTCGATAAGTTAATGAAGTTCACAAAACAAATTGAACTCACATTCACAGAAGCTGTTATCCGGTTTATGGAATCCAGTTGGTTGGTTCAACAATATCCAAACTTCTTTGAATTCCTATCTGCAAAGCCAAAAGCCATCATCATTGGAAACACGCCGTCCATGCTTCCGAAAATCTTTACCGGTAGAAAATGGGGCGAAACGGAATCCGATAACAAGCAGAAACAAAAAATAGCTGCTCAAATGGGTTCCTACGAAAACTTGAAATTCATTTACTCGTCCATCGAATTCGTACCGAATAACGATTGCGGGCGAAACTATCTGCACAGAACTGTTTACATGACACAAGCTGAAATGCTTGACATGTGTAAGACATGGGCGACAAAATTTGATTATGATTGCGTAGCCGCCAACGGCATGTTCCAACTTATCCATACGGGTACCTCTACACGCGTAGCCATTTTACTGACGCTTAACTTCGATATGCTAATCCATATCAGAAATTTACCGGAGGGTACCTCAATCATCATTGATAAGGTCATGGCCGAAGCAGTAAGCCGTGTGCTTGGCACATCTCTTGTCTCTGCATACGACTTTAATCTCAACAAGCTTACTCCCCATAAATACAACAACAATGGCATTCGTTGTGACGGTATCAACCCTCTCACCAAAAAAGGACATCTGGAATAGATAGAATACGGGTACCTGAATGCCGGGTACCCTTTTGTTATCGCGTAGCCCCATACACAGAGAGAAAACAGAGATAGAAGAAAATATTCTGTTTAATTCTGTGTCGTAAAGAGAGAAAGGAGAAAGTCCCATGAATAATAACCTCGAAGCAGGCGAGTTCAATATTGAGCTCAAAGAAGAAGAACCCGTCTGGATGGATAAAAAGCGGTATACAATTTTCGCATTGCCGATTTCCTTCACCACCTATTATTTGACTCCAACAAAGATTCTCATCGAATCCGGATTATTTACTACAAGAGAAGATGAAATCATGCTTTACAGAATCAGAGACATTTCTGCGACGCAAAACATCTTTGAAAAGTTAAATAAAACGGGTACGATTCGAATCTGTTCTTCTGATGTAGGGACACCGGAACTTTTGATTCAGCACGTCAAGAATTATCGAAAAGTCAAAGAGGCAATTTCGCAGGCAGTGGAGAAAAGCCGGAAGGAAAATGGAATCAAAACGACAGAGATGCTGAGTCCACATCATAACCATGACGAGATGCCTCCGATGATGGAATGCCCGTTTTAAAATTTCAAATTGAAAAAATGGAGAGAAGCCATGAGTATGATGGAAGCAGTGTTTAAAAAGCAAAGAAAAGCCTTTGAGAAGCAAGTGGAAGAACAGAACAGAGGATACAGAAAGCCTCAGAAAATCAATATCGAAAAAAATATTCAGTATGGCGAAGATAAACTTCAAACCTTCGACATGATATTTCCAACAGACGCAAAACCGGATATTCCCGTCATCATCAATATTCATGGCGGAGGACTTGTAATGGGGGATAAAGACTTCAATACAAGATTCAATATCAGGATGGCGCAGAACGGGTACCTTGTAATCAGCGTAAATTATAGACTGGTTCCGGAGGTGACTGTATTTGAGCAGATGCAGGATGTAATTGACGGAATTGAGGCAGCAAGAAAACACCAAGAAGAAGAAAGAGAAGTTCTGCGAGCCATATGGGGTGTAACGGAAGATGAAGTAAACCAAATCAACAAAAGAAAATCAAAGAGAGATTATGATTGGGGCGTTCCTGTATACCTGACGGCAGATAGTGCAGGCGCGTACCTTGCGTTGTATATTCTCGCTGTTCAAGGCAGTCCTGAGGTGGCGAGAGAATTCAAGGTAAGACCAATGACGACAAGAATCACAGCTGCAGCATTTATTAGTGGAATGTTCTACACAACCAGAAAAGATAAGATTGGCTTGTTTATGCCGAAGTACCTGTATGGACGCGGATATAAAAAAGCCGGGTTTTATCCATACATCAACCCAACCAATCCAGAAATCATTAAGTCACTTCCGGCAACGCTGTTTGTTACCAGTAGAAGCGATATGCTGCACTCGTATACGGTTGATGTTTATGAAGCTGCCGAAAAGTACGGAAGATATTGTACATTGATTGATTATCCAAAGAATAAGCAGTTAACGCACGCATTCAGTGTGTTCTATCCAAGTCTAAGCGAAAGCATTCATTTAATGGACGAGATATGTGAGTTTTTTAACAGCAATAAGATAGCTTATCGGTAAAATGCATTCATCCTTTATCAAGCAGTCATTCAAAAAACAAGAGCGATGAACGGGTATCTCATAAAACGGGTACCTTATCCCATAGAAACAAGGTAGGGGAGACAGGGATAAAATGGGACATGTAACTATCAAAACAAAAGTCATTGCGCTGGCTGTACTGGTTGTCGGAGTTATCGGCAGCTATAATGTCAGCGTAAAAGGGCTATTACAAAAAGATACGCAGACGCAAACGGTAGATACAGTTCTTGAATTCCAAAGGGAGATTCTGAGAAGAGACATTGCAAGGTATCCCGTTGAGGTAATGCTCGAAAACGCCAAGTATCAGATTGTTCAAAAAGAAGAAGCTGAAAAAGAAAAAGAAGAAGCTGCAAAATTGGCAGTTCAACAGGAAGAAGAAAGACAGAGAATTCTGAATTCAACAACATATGTGTGGAGTGAGGTATCTACACCAACCTATGGACAAAGCTACGCATCTATAACTTGTGACGAAATTGGACTCAGTAGCAGGTTATATTGGGGAGACGACCAGTCCATGATAAACGCCGCGCAAGGTGTTTATGAATATACGGGTACCTCGCAAATCGGGTACCCCGGATGTCATCTTCTTGCAGCACACAATAGCAGCGTGTTTTCGCTGTTACAATACGCAAGTGTTGGAGATATTTTTACCGTAACAACAGAATATGGCCGATACGCCTATGAGGTCGATTCCTGCCGAAGCGGGAATGTAACGGCAGATGCGGGAACGATTGTAGCGAGTGACGGCACTGTACTTGTGAATCTCGGAGACTTAGATAACAGGCTGTACATGTATACCTGTTATCCGTTCGGATATTATGGGGCAACGAATCAGAGATATGTTGTAAGGGCAACCTTGATTCCGGAAAGTGAGACGATAAATCTGAGCGCATTGTCCACAGATGATGATGGTTACATGAGTAAGGAATCCCACCAAAAATAATAAATACCCGAATAAAGAAAAGAGGGCAGTTTTGTGAACCACGAAAACATAAAGGCGCGGAACGAGCAAATACTTAACGATTATGTTGCAGGAATGTCTGTAGAAACGATTTCTGAAAAGTATCAGCTGAGCAGTTATCATTGTTACAGTATTCTACGGCAGCTGGATTACAGAAAATATGAGCGCACCGCTGTAAAGTCCAGAAGCCCGTTTCCAGATAGGAACCGGCAAATCATTGATGAATATCGCAACGGCGTTTCGGCTACCGAGTTGACAAAGAAGTATAATCTGAGCCGCGCAAGAGTTTATAAGATTCTAAGTCATTCTGATGAGTATGTAAGTCATCGCGTATCTGGCGTGTTAACTTTGCGCCGTGCGGAGATAATTGAACGCAACAAGAAAATCATAGCAGATGTGAAGATACATCCGGATATTCCAATTACAGAGATTGCTTCCAAGTACAATATCTCTCCAAGCATTGTTTACACAGTTCTGCGCACTCAATAAAAAAGCAAAGAAAAACATCTCGTCAAGGATTAAATATAGATAATTATCTCAAGAAAAAAGTAAAGCCCCGGAATTTCGAAGAAAACACATAGATTATTGTTTTATTACACAGTAAAGGAGGTGCAGATGCAATGTTTGAATTTGCAGCAAGCTCTATTCTTGGCGCGAAACGCTTCGTTGGCGTCAATGAAAATCAAGAAACCGAAACTTTGCTCAGGCAGAACTACACCATCGAGGAGCTGGAATCAATGCAATTCGTTGGTGAAGAACAACCACTTATCAAAAGAAACGGTGTCATCTTTATTCGTGACGGCACAGTTGTGCGAAGATATAACGCGAAAAGCGAAAATTGGGAGTTTATGTTTATACCGCGTTACACTTGAATCAAGTAAACACAAAAAAGGAGAAACGCTGAATAACGCGTTTTGTAAAACGATGGCAAAAGAAATTGTTCGCAAAGAACCAGATAAGAAGTATCGCGGACAGCCATGTTCTGTCACATGTGTGGGTACAGCGTATGACCATATACATACATGGCCTTTTACGATTATCAAACCGGAAGGAATGAGATATGACGGGTACTTGAGACTAAGGGATATGAACCAATTTGCTCGCGAGTATCTTCCTATTGCAAAAAGGATGGATTTCAAAAAGAACGAACGCCCACGGCTAAAAGAATTTTTGCAGACAAACGAGACACGCTGCTGCATATGTGTTCCCGGCCATTTTCTATATGCAGATGCGCAGACATACTGGTCGTTCTTTGATAATGACGATGATAAAGTAATTGCTGTGTGGTATTTGAGAGTACCATCTGCGGAAATATGAAAAATGGAAGCGGTACGCAATAAAAAAACATCTCAGAAATGTTTGGATAGTGGCCGAAAGATTGATGGCACGCTGCCGATACCGGACAAGAACTTTGCAGAGTATATTGCTGCGGCAGGTGCAGGAGCTTGGGTACCTCGGCATTTCATGATTAAAAGGAGGAGGAAATCATGGCAGCCAAAAAGGATAAGATGATTCCGTCTGAGAAAGAACGGAAAAGAGCACTGAAATATGCGACCCCGGCAGGTACGGGTCGAATGTGGGTAACAATAGGAATCGCCTTTATAATTTTCGGCATTATCTTACTGCTGATTCCGATTGGCCTTGTCATCTCGGAGGCATCAGCGCAGAGATACGACCCAGAAAGCATCCATACGGCAACACTTGTATTCTATCTGCTTGGCGCATTTTTTGGTTTCTGCGGATGTTTTTGCGTTATCTTTGGCAAGCTTGCCGTCAAAGCAATAGTATAAATTGCGTAATCATAAATTACAGCCAAACGGCGCAGGCGGTCTATATCGGTTTCTTTGTTGCGGACAGAGTCACGTACGAGTACATAGAGGAACGTTCGTTCAACACTTTTATAAAAAACGAAAAGCGCATAAGAGGATTCTCTTATAGCAAAGACGGTATTTTATATGGGCATTCCACGCCGCGTGCAAAGCCAAAGGAGTTCAACCCGTCATTTTCAATGTACTTTGCCACAAAAGAAACCAAGCACTGGCCCTGCACGATGAAGGATTTATTCTCCATTCACACATATGATGGTCTATTCGAGAGTGTTGTATATTTCATTATGCTTTTCTTTGGTGAGACGAATCCGCTCTGGAAGGATTTAGCAAAGGACTATACCGAACAGTCTGCATATAGTGCCATACCTCTCACTGTAATCGATGAGTCGCATTCCAAAAGAGAACTCATTGCAAAATACTACGGAGAAGACAAAGCATTTAAGCGGAACAATAAAGAACCCATTGGATATGGCATTTTCTTGGCACGAGCATCCAACGTAGTAAAACCAGAGCAACTGCAAAAGCTGTTTGGGTATGACCCCGGATACATTTCTATTGGACGAGCTAAGAACGACTTAGTAAAACCTCTTGCACGATATATTTATGATGCTCTTCCGGAAAATGAGAAGGCAAAAAATCCATCTATTCGAAATAGCATTGAGGATGCTATCGTGATGAGCAATAATAGGAGACAACTCATTCCTATTTCATTTACGTCCGTTAAGAAAATCAGAGAATGGCATGATAATATATTTCCGATTGGCACATATGTAACAACCGGGAAAATGAAAATCAAAAAAGACTCTAAATTTAAAAATCTGAAACTGCCAAAAGACTGCGTAAGATTAACAACGACAAGACAAATGGTCATGGAAGGGAATTTCCAACACAACTGTGTCGCTACATACATAAGCAAAGTAAATAAAGACGAGTGTTCTATTTGGTCGCAAAGAAAATCGGACGGAACACGCAATACGATAGAAATCGGTATCGAGCACGGAAAATACTGCATTATCCAGATGTGTGCTTTTGCAAATCAGGAACCCATGCAAAAGGATTTAGAAAAAGTGCAAAAGGCAATCGATAAATGCAACGATAGGAGAAATAAAGAATGCCTCAGAAAAAGTGTGTGACCATTTATGGTTACAGCGACGACCTTGTCGAGATTGAAAACTCGCAGTACAAGGAAGACGAAATCGACTGCTACGATAAAGCAATCCGATTCTATTTTGTGGATGGTACCATCATCTCTATTTGCTACGCACAAGGCGGTGTGTGGAAAATCACGCACGAGGCAATTGGAAAAGCATGGTACGAGCTCACTCGTTGCGAAGATGATGATGACGACGCATATAGCGATGTCTTCAAAATTGACTCTGAAATTATCTCGTACGAAGTCTTCACACCAAAAGCAAAATCCATACAAGACATACAAGAACAAAATCAAGAAAAGTCAGAGAAATTGATTCCTAACCATATTCGTCTCATTTTCTTTGGCTTTGAGGATACGCTGTTTATACACTATACCAACCAGCGATTCCGCGACGACGACATCATTATGACTTCTCTACTGCAAACAGAAGCAAAAGAGCAGGGGAGTGGATACAAAGTATTCGATACCATCGGGAAACCAAATCAGCTTATGCGGGAATTTGTTGAAGAGGAGACAGACAAAATTCCCAAGTTCTGCATCACCTTGACTGCTGACAGTATTATACCCAAGTTCCAAAAGCAATGGTTGGATAAATACTATCCCGGAAAGATTACCGATTTGGTAGGAACCAGCTCACCAGAACGCAAAATAAAAACCATGCAAATCATTGCGAGTGCTTACGGTGTTCCATCGAATAAAGTCCTGTTCGTGGATGATAAATACGATACAGTTGCACAGGCAATCAAGCACGGATTCTGCGCAATGACGACAATCGAAGTAATGACGAAAATGTACGAAAAATACGGTGAAAGGAATTGAGCAAAACAGCACTGACAAAAGAAATTGAAAAAGCGTTGCATTACTGGCATCCGACGAACTACGGCGGATTCAGGGTGGACTCATTCCGTGATGGCATTGAGGCGATAGAGGTGCCCGTTGCCTGCGGAAGTGTTAAAGCTGGAATCGTTGATTTTGTTCGAGTGCAGGAGTGTTTCGTACAAGAAGAGAAGTACGGTATTTGTAAGCTCAAAGAAAAAGACGCGATATGTAATGAACCGCGTCCAGACTTCTGTACGACATTTGGAGAGGCAAGCAAGACCTGCTCGGAACGAGTATGCAAACACTATAAGACGATTCACAACTATACGATAGATACACTGATTATCTGCGTGGAAATCAAAGTATCTGTATCCGACTTTCACTCAAACCATGGGCATAATCATGTCGGACATTGCAATTATTATGCAATTCCCGCTGCCATGTACCAAAAGGTCAAGGATTTGATTCCGGAAAATATAGGGATATTGATTTTCTATGAAGGCAACGAAAAAGGCGAGGGATACTGCGGTATCCGCAAGAAAAGGGAATGCATTCCACAGGAATTGACCGAAGAAAAACAGAAATGGCTCATCATGTCTGTTGCAAAGCGGGCCGCAAAAATCAGCTAATTCAACCCGAAGACTTCTCAGCAGCTACTCCAGAACGGAGCGGCTGCTGTTTTTTATGTCCGTGCCATAAGCTGTTAAAAAATCTTTTTGAAAGTACGAAGCAGTAAAATCTACAAAAAACTAAAACTCAGCTCGACCCGATATATTGTCTTCTGCTGCAAAGTAGGTACAGTAGTATTACGAAAACTGGAAAAATAATGCAATGCAGGAGATATTTAGGCTATGAAAAAGCAAAGAAAACAAATGACAGCATGCTTGGTGCTTGCCGTAATCATCATCGCGATAGCAGCCATGGTGCTGATGGATATTGCTGCCACAAAAATCACAGGTGTGCAGCTTGACGTGCCGGATATCATCGAATGTTCGGACACCTATACGATTATACCGGAATTCTCTTATGCGCAGAGGAAACCAAGCGAAAAACGGTTGGAGAAAGAACTGGAACGCCTCGGTATGCACTATTCGTCTGATGACGATACGGTCTTAACAGTAGACGAAGAAGGTATTATCCATGCGGTGGGAGTAGGAACAGCACGTATCACGTATGCGGACAAGAACGAAAAGCTTGTTGCCACAAAAGCAATCAGTGTAGTTATCTCTCCTAAAGAACTGATTATACCAGACACGGTTCGCTTAACACCGGGGATGACGAAGCAGCTCAATCCGAGCATTGAACCGGCGAATGCCACATATACAGACATCCAATACATATCTGGTGATACAGCGGTTGCTGCGGTTGATGTGACGGGAAAAATCAAAGGACTGGAAAAGGGAGAGACGGTAGTCACAGCGAAAATAAAAGGAACAAACATAGCAGCAAAGACAACCGTAATCGTACAGCCGCAAATCGAAAAGATAGAAATCAAAAACGCAACAATCAGAACAAAAGACGGAGATACAGAACAAATACTGTATTCTATCGTTCCGGAAGACGCATTCATTGACGGTATTTCGTTCCAATCAGAAAATCCGGAAGTAGCAACGATTGACAAGAATGGAACACTCACGGCTGTTGCAAAGGGAAGTACGACAATCACAGTCACAGCAGGTGATGTCAGTGCGACTTGCAAGGTAATTGTTCAGCAAAACATGAAAGCAGAAGGTCCTATGCCGGGGCGTATAGTCATACCTGAACTGAATATCAACACAGGACTCATATATGGCTGCACACAAGAGATTACTGATGCAGCTGATTCAGCCGCAATATGGGAAACAGGTCAGGGCATTACCGTAGCAGACCACTGGAACCAAGGGAATTATACAAATATCCAATACTCCGTACCGGGAAGCACGATTGCCTATATCGACGGCACGAAATACATTTGTACGGAATACTTTAAGGGACACAATACCGGAACATGTATCGTAGACAACGCAGGCAACGATGTCATGAATACGCTGGGTGCAGGGAAAGCGTTGCTGTATACCTGCAACGGATGCTGGCAGAATGTGCATGTAGCTATTTATCAGATGGCTGCCAACTGATAGCAAAAAAGGGGCGAATTGAGAAAAAACGAGAAACAATTCTGCGCGTAATCGTAATTGATTGAAAACGGCAAATGTGGTATAATATAAATAGCATAAAAAGCACGAAAACAAAATAACCGCAGAAAGGTAAGGACCTATTCATGAGTACAGAACTTGTTGCTATCGAAAAAATCGAAATTAGACACGGGGACAAAAATGCTGATGAAATCAGAATGGAACTCGTAAAGTATCTGCATCAATTTTTAGATTCTGCCAGCATCGAATCTATGGCGCTGCACGACTTGGCAATCAGTATCAACGGAGAGATGATTCTGTATCTCGTTGATAAAACAGGCGGAAAAGGTCTTCGCGGTCTGGATGAAGACTGGCAGAAAGACCATAAGACAGTTGATTCCGTGAACATGATTCTGAACGATGTGGATGTGACGGTCGTACTGTCGTATGAAATGATTCACTATTTCAGTAACGATACATTCTATGGATTTAATTACTGGAGCGATGTATTGCAGGGCAACGCAAGTGATGCTGTGACTTACCATGGTTTGGAATACTACGACTGTGAGTCCAGTATTTCTATGCTTCATTTCGAAAACGGCGTTCTTACCGATTCTCCCGATTATGTATCGGAGAAAAAAGTGGCCGACATCCCTGCATGGTTCTGCTATAACTTTGAGTTGGACTTGGAGGTCGATGACGAGTTTTCGGCTGACCAGCGTACGAGAATTGAGAAGGCGCTGGATTCAATAAGAGATATGTCAGGCATTGAGGATGGAGACTTTGCCGACATAGACGAAACCACTCTTCATATTTTCTCAAGTATGACAGTCAAAAAGGAGCAGGTCTCCGTGTTTACCGATTTCTTGACCACAATCAGAGAAATTGCGGTAGAATGCGACGCCACACTGGATGTAACAGCAGAGTTCGTGCCTTTGGATTTCGAAGAGTTTGCCGCTATGATTATGGATTTTGAGAATGGAAAGGCGGTACCGAAATATTTCCGGTATTGATGGTGTCAAAACTGTCATGACATATAATGAGGCATTTCCGCTCTGGGTAGCAGAGGTATACCGGAACCACGGCTATGAGCCGGACACATGGTACGGGTCAGAGGTTGCTGAAAAAATGCACAAAGAGGCTTTGGCAACCTACAAAGGTCCTCCAGCCACGATGCTGGATTATGTCGAAGCCATCCCGTCCGAAGAAGAGTTCGAGTATTTGGATTACGCAATTCAACAACTGCGCAAAGATAACATTAACCTGAATGCACTTCCAGACAAGGAACGCTGGGCGGTAATGGATAGAATCATTGCGGAATATGCAGAGCATAAGAATACTCATGCATCCCGCGCCAAGCAGGTACAAAAGACCTCAATGCAGGCAGCGCTGGAAGAAGAGCGGGAGGCTCTCTCACAGACTGCTCAGCGCAATGCGAGCCGGTACAGTGAGGCAGAGGATGCCACAAAGGATTTTGTGATTAGGTAGAGGAGCAGACAGAATGGTCAAGATTTACGGTCACAGCGACGATAGTGTTTGTCTCGATAACTCTCGATACTTCGAAGACGAAATCGAGTGTTTTGATGTCGCCGGTGTCAGACTTTTTCTGGATGACGGCACTGTGCTTTTTGTCTGCTACTCCTCTGGTGTCTGGCGCATTTTCATCGAACAAGAAGGCTCCGCGCCGCACCAGCACAAGGTCTGTCAGGAAACAAGTGATGACGACTACAGCGACGAATTCTATACAGAGGCTGAGATAGTTCGGCACGAAATTGCATCGGCGAGGAATTGAAAAATGAGCAAAAATCCGAAAATCAAAGGCATCATCTTCCAGCACGATGATAACGACTACTCGGTCTGGATGCCGGACATCTCCAAAAAAGAAAACGAAAAGTTTCTAAAAACACTGTTGGCGGTCTTTGGGGATAACGGTTGTTCGGTGCGCGGTACGAAGAAAGACATCATCGATGCCATCCAAGAAAATACCTGAAACGAAAGGAGCTGCGAGCATAGACTCGCGTACAAAATATGGTTGACGCTAAAACGAATAATTCCCAGAAGAAAATCTATGTGCTCGACACGAGCGTTCTCTTGTCTTCTCCGTATGCTATCTTCGCATTCGATGAGCATGTCGTGTGGATTCCATACAATGTAATCACAGACCTTGACGCAATGCGCAAAACCACGAACGAGGCAAGCAAGAACGCACAGGAGGCGCTCAGAATTATTGAGGAACTGCGCGAACGCGGAAACCTGCGCGAAGGCGTGCCTCTTAAATCCGGCGGCATTGTCTGCGTCGGGAATAGCCGGAGCCAATCCCCGATTGAAGCAGCGCAAGCCCTGCCCTCAAATAGAATCGTCATCATCGTTTCTAACAGCACTGCGGTGCGCATCATGGCAGAAGAAGCTGGATTCAGAGCCGAGGTTTACCGTTCTGACAGTGTGGATACCGAGAACCGCTATCTGGGCCGTACGGTAGCATACTGCTACAATGACGACATTGACCGGTTTGGTATCCCGAATACCATTCCGGTATCGGAGGCAAAGGCAGATTCTGAATACATCGAGAATGAGTTTGTGACAGTAAAGCGAGCCAATGAATCCACACTCGGCATCTATCAGGTAAAAGGCAATAATCTGGTCAGATTGAACTTTGACGCAATGCATCCATACGGCGTAAAGCCTCGAAATGCAGGTCAAAAAATGGCAATGCATGCACTACTCGATTCGCTTGAATCTTCTGCACTGACAATTTTGATGGGCGATGCAGGCACAGCAAAGACATTCCTGTCCCTTGCTTGCGGTCTGGAACAGACGGTAGGGGAAGACCCCAAATACCGGAGTATGCTTGTCGTTCGCCCGAATGTAAAGTTCGATGAGACCGTTGGATTCCTCAAAGGCAGCGAGGCTCAAAAAATCAATCCGCTCATTCGTCCTATCATGGATAACCTTGACCAGCTTACAGCGGTGAACAGTGAAGATTATGGCACAAAGCAGGGCAAGGGCGGCAAGAAGAGCAAGTTCGCAACGGAAGAGGCCGAGGATAAAATTGTAGCTCCGAACTCGTATGCGCAGTACCTTTTCGATTCTGGAAAGATTGAAGCGCAGGCGATGGAATATATGCGCGGTCGAAGTATTCGTGACCGGTATATGATTATCGACGAGGCTCAGAACATGACCCCGCTGCAGGCGTTCGGCATTATCAGCCGCGCAGGTGTCGGTACGAAAATCATTCTGACCGGAGACCCGAATCAGGTAGATAACCCGCTTCTGGACTCTAAGACGAACGGTCTTACCTATGCTGCAAATGCTATGAAGGGCAGTAAGGTCTGTACGCAAATCACATTCGAGGAATCTGAATGTGAACGCTCGGAACTTGCGAAAGAAGCAATTAAGCGCATGAAAATCAAGGGGAAAGGTAGAGAAAGCCGCTGATGCGCTGGTTCACATCCGATACGCATTTTGCAAAAACTGGGGATAAAATCCTTCGCCGTGAAATGCGTCCCTACAAGACCATCAAAGAATATTGCGACGACCAAATCAGAATTTGGAATGAGCAGGCGTCAAAGGACGATGTCATCTATCATCTTGGCGATATGTGCAACTACAATGGCACAGAAAAAGATTTCCTGCCGGGGTTAATGCTTGTGCAAGAAGTCAATGCAAAAGTCATCCTCATTATGGGCAACAACGAGGAACGCGTCATGCAATATTGTTTTGAGAACAATTTTGAAAAATTCAGAGATTTCTGCATAAGACACGGATTTCTCGATGTAAAACAAAATGATACCATCTCCATAGATGGCGCAAAACTGTACCTTGTACACAGGCCAATCGACTGTAAACCGGGAATGCTGAATCTGTATGGTCATGTCCATCGGCAAGGCGGCATTTGGAGTCCGTATGGGTTCAATATCTGTGCTGATGTGAACCATTTCAGGCTGTACAGCGAAAACGATATACGTTTCTTGATTTCGCAGAAGGCAGCATGGGACAACGATGCGGATACAAAGTTTTTAGCAGGAATAAAATAAAAGATTTTTTAAAAAAATTCTTGCCATCTGCTGCAAAGTTAATATAATAAAAAAGCACAATAAGTAAAAGGTTCATGGCGCAAGCTATGAACATCACCATATTAACAATCGGGATACCGCTATACATCTTTGTGTAGCGGTATTTTTGTCGTTGTTAATACAAGACGAGGAGGTACTAATGCGAAAGCACGAAACCTACGAGGAGGAGTACGAGGAGTACGACCTCCCGACCGAACCTCAGGATGAACCTGAGGACCCGCAGGCCACCATCGAGCAGACGGTCGTCAACGGCCACTGCATCTCCATCGAGAAGTTCTTCGACGGCTTCTCTGTCGGCGACTATGTAAAGTCGCCCTCCGGTCCCGTGGACATCCTCGCAGTTCGTGACTGCGACGGCTATCCGTTCCCCTACACCTGTGCGACCATCGATGAAGCACGCGCAATCTATGCGGCGTGCATCAAGGCCGCCAGCGAACCGTGGGAGAGAAAGGAAACTGAGGAAACTCAGTAACCCGCGTACCTCCCTGCAACCCTTATGGGTTGCGTTAGATTGAAACGCAGGGATAACCTGCGAGTAGCGACGGGTAGCTAAATGCTATCAGAGAAAATCATACTGACATATGATTTCCTCAACCTGAGCCTTGCAGAAATGCAGGGCTTTTTTAATTGACCAAACGGCAGAAAGGTGGTATAATATAAGAATGAAACGGAGAAAAATATTAGATGATAAGCAAAATTTTACATTCGGCAATAGAAAACAACAACGGAAAAGTAGTTGTTCTCAGTATACAGAAAAAATGGTTAGATAAAATCAAGTCAGGGAAGAAGACACTTGAAATCCGAAAGTCCTCTCCATGGGATTTGCAGTATCCTTTCGCAGTCATGTGTTACGAAACAAAAAAGGAAGGTGGTTGCGGAAAAATCGTTGCCGCCTTTGTCTGTAACGAAATCGAAACGCTGCATTGCTTCGAGGATTTAGCATACACGGCAACAGGGGATGAAATTCCGGCAGTAACCAAAAGGTTTTGCGAGCAAGGCTGTATGAGTCAAAAAGAGCTGTATGATTATGGGCGAACCACTGGCCGTTTGTACGGATGGCATGTGTCTGATGTAGAGTTGTTTGATGCAGAACTTCGAAAAATGGGTGTGCGCCGCGCACCACAATCTTGGCAGTACGGAAAATACAAGGTCTGACATCTCCCACGGTTAATTTAGCATCAGTGATTACGATTTTACCATCATGCTTTTCTGCAACGAAAAATGGCCTCCGGAAAAATACAATAAAGCGTTGGCGGAGCTCACCGAGGCAAAGCTGGAAAGGCAACTGCAGGAGTTTTTGTTTGAAATTACGGGTAATGAGAAGTTTAAAATCAAAAAATTGGAACTCTGCGAGGAATACATCAAGGAATAAATTTTTGCAGGCCAGCACAAACACAACAGAATGATTGTATTGACATTCATTAACGCATAATATATAATGTGAGATGTTAAGGACATCCTCTTAACGAATCATAGTTCCCATAATGGTTCTTGGTATGGTATAAGATGCTATTTGGAACTTTGACTAAAAGCCGCTTCATTTGGTTGAGGCGGTTTTTTGCTTTTAGTCCCCCTTTTATAGATTGTCGGAAATGATAGTCTCTTTTTGAATGCTCCTGAAAAAAAACCGGAAGGGTTGGCAATATAGCAAGGGCAACAAAAAAGACCTCTTCTCCGTTTCGGAGAAGAGGTCTTTTCGTAACTGATTATTTTACCACGTCTTTTGCGGACACCGAATCGAGCACGGAATCTAAAGCAACCAACACATTCTCTGTTTGTGCGTCGCTCAAACCAGCCGCGTTGCAGGCTTTTTGGGTATAACCTTTGATGATATCGCTGAGAATTGCGGAATCCACAATCTCATAGATGTCATCTTTGCTGCAGGAAGCCAGAAAGTCGAGAACTCGGATTTTAGCCGCTACTTCCTCTGCGGTCATTTCTCCCCGCTCTATGAGCTGCCGGTAACCGGCTTTAAGCAAATCGAACTGGGTCATAGTACACACTCCCTTATTTTACTGAACGCGTTTTCATTTAGCTTTTGCCAGTTCTTTGAAGCGATTACAACGCTGCTCCAATGCTGCGCTCAGTATCTCAGCACGGTCTAGCTCACCAAATTGAGCTTCTTCAAAAATTTCCTGCACATCCGCTTTTATTCCAGACAACGCATCGAGGTCGATATTCCGGATAATTGGCATTGCGAGCCGAATCTGAAGCTCGTGTGTCGCTGCAAACGGTTTTGCCGGAGCATCTGCCAAAGCATCTATCTTGGATGCGTATTGGTCAAACCAGAGGCTGGTCCCGCTGTCAAAAATCGGAGCAAGTCCCTTCCATTCCAACGTCACTGCATCTCGAATGGCTCCAAAATTTCCAAAATGGCGGTCTTGGTTGCAGATAAGATAGTCGAGAACCATCATCTGCTGCAAACTCTGCTGCGCATCTGGAATTTCCAGCTTCTCGCAGCAACTTAGAAAATGGTCATATGCACTTACGCCGACCTTCTGTGGAAATGCCGAAAAGATATAATAGGCACTAACAAAATCTTGCCTATCACTGGTCATGTTAGGGCATACACTGTACGGCTTCCCGTTTTCCCGCATCAGCTGATATTCCACATGAGGAATGCTCAACTTGCTGCATACCAAAGAGGCTACAACTTCATTGAACGGCTCCTGCTGAGCCATTCCACTGCCACCCTTTATCAAAACTCGCTGACCGTTCAATATTTTCCATTTCTTTTTCAGCCAACCGTCTGAGGTATTGCAGGGTGACACAAGATTCAGTGTATCGTCTTGCGGCATCTGGCCGAAGAGAATATCCCCAACATCGTCAGAGAATGCATTGTCGTAGAAGTTGATATTCTTCCAATCCAACGGCTGGTCAACAGGATTAAGCCAGTATTGGTCTGACAAGCTTAACGAAAAGCATTTCATCATCAAAAGATTTGCAGAAACAGACATTTTTTTCTGTACCTGCATATCTTCTAAGGCATGGCGGAAACCGGAACGGCTGGCAGGAATAGTACGGCCTGCGAGCCATTGATTGAGGTTTTTGGCAAGGTCCTTAAAAGAAGCTGCGTTTAATCCAACAGGCAAATGCTCGGGATGTATCACATCTTCAACGCGATATACTGTACCACTCACATCATTGATGTACAGGACAGCCACCGATAATTCCCGATGCATCAGAATGTATTTCATGCTCGCCACCACCTTTGCTTTTCTTTTCTTATTATTATAGCCGAATATCGATTCTTTTGCAACGAATATCGAACACAAAAGAGCACCTATCTGAGAGACTAAACTCTAAGGCAGGGCCTTTTCTGTATCATAACCTCTTTGCCGTTTATTAGCTGATAAAGATTGACCAATAGAGCAAAATGTGGTATAATATAAACATAAAGTATAAAAAGATATCCGTATAATAGAAGATGGGAGGCGCAATCGTGAATACGCCATTATTTGTCGCGACAATAATATTGGTTTTAGTAGGCGGCATTATCGGTTTCGGGGGAATATTGGCTTCGTTTTGTATCCCATACTCCCCGTACTTTGACGGGAAGCGCGTTGTAACCTATAGCGAAATCGAAGATATGAGACATCTGTGTGATGGCGTTCTCATCACGGGTGAAGTGATGGTAGTGGCTGCCATGATACTGATGTTTGTAAATATCGGGTAGTGAATTCGAGCAACAAATAAGCATGGTTGCACCGTCCTATGAGTACATTCGAGCCTACAAAAAGTACCGAGATACAGCTAAAGAAAGGAATGGACATGCTGGCTACGCCAGCCGCTTCATAACTACAGACGAACAGTACGGTCAGGGAGACCGAATCTTAAAGTCTGTGGAGAGTGGACCTCTATCAAGGGCTGCGGCCTGCGGTAAGCCCGTGCTATGAAGCAGAAATCCATACTGAGTAACGGAGCAACCCGTGAAAAGCTGGAAGTCCGAAAAAATACTATGGGAAGACAGGAAAACATTGAAATTTTCGAGGATACATTTGCTTTGTGCAAGCGAAACAGTACGCTGCGCGACGCCATCGAGCAAAGCGCCAAAAAACAGAAGCTGTATCCGAAAGGTGTCGAATGCACAGAGAAGCAGGCAATCACCTATGCTCAGCCTGCCAAAATCATCGTGAGCCCCAAGCGCACACTGGAAGCAGCAATGCCTTACGCCTATGCCGGAAAGAAAGTCTGCATCCACAACTTTGCTTCTGCGGCAAATCCGGGCGGTGGTGTGACGAAAGGTTCTTCGGCACAGGAAGAGGCAATCTGCCGCTGCTCCACACTGTATCCGAATCTCAAAGAAGAAATCCTTTGGAAGGAGTTCTATGCGCCCCACCGCCGCCAGCAGAACCCACTGCACAATGATGACTGCATCTACACGCCGGGCGTCATTGCGTTCAAGTCCGATACCACATATCCCAAGCTATTACCAGAGGACAAGTGGTGTTCTGTCAATGTACTGACCTGCGCAGCCCCGAATCTGCGGGAGCGCCCCAGTAATAGTATGAACCCCAATGACGGAAACACGACTGTGCGCATCAGCCAGAAAGAACTGCAGGCGCTGCACGAAAAACGGATGAGAAAAGTGCTTGATATCGCATGGAAAAACGGCAATGAGGTTGTCATACTTGGCGCATTCGGATGCGGTGCGTTCAGCAACCCGCCGTTGGCTGTAGCACAGGCAATGAAGGCAGTGGTGCAGGAATACCGGATGAAGTTTGAAACTATTGAGTTCGCTGTATATTGCTCGCCGCGAGATGATTCAAATTTCCGTATATTCCAAAATGTTCTTGGAAAACTCTGATTGTGGTTGCGTTAAAGTAAAATATGTAAAAAAAGACCATCCAACGAAAGAAAGATGGTCTTTTTCTTATGTGTAAATTGACTAATAACCACAAATGTGGTATAATATAAGTATAAGGGATAGTAACTTGTACGCTGCAAACGGGAGAAGTTATGAATCAAATTAACGCTGTAACTATCGGAAAACTCATCGCGGCGCACCGCGAAGGCGATGAGGAAAAGTTCAGGACATACGTCGATTTTATTGCAGAAGCCTATGAACAGCAGGGAAATGACCGTGCCGCTCATATCATCCGGAGCAACTATACGGGTGACTATGGTGAGCAGGGGAAGGCCATTCCGGATGAAGCAACAGAACAGACTACATACTATGAGACAGGCTGGTATGAGCCTGATGTTTTGGGGTCCGGTGGCTCCTATCTTGGAGTTACCAAAGCAACTTCCGAGGAAGAAGCATTGCAACGGCTGCTGAAACACTCTGCCGACTATGCACAGCGAATCACCTTATACAAAAAAGACGGCAAAATCGTAAAGCGGGAAGTTGCCGAATATGACCAGTGGGAAAAGAGGTGGTTAACATAAGAAAGACGGCACTCATCAACGAGAAATCGTGCAGAGAAGTCCCCGATAAAGAATGCGACGGTGTTCTGTTCGAGCTGTGTTGCGCAGTTAATGCAACTGAAGCAAAAGGTCATATCGTCACGAGCGTCGTTGAGCTTTGCGAGGATGGCAGCACACCGCGAGTAGCATTCCGGAACACGAAAGAGTACCGTGCAGCCAAGCAGGTACAAGATAGCGTTTCCACCCCTACTCGCATCGAACGCATTCGCGCGATGGATAAGTTCCATTTGGGTGTCTTGCTGAACGATATCCGACACGAGCCGCAAAAATATCCCGAATGTCATATGGCGTGGATAGACTGGTTGAACGGTCAACCGAAAGGGACAATCATCGGGAAAAACTTCTGAGCGCCGAAATATTGCTAATTGCTGCAAAGTCGATATACTAAGTATATCCGAAAAATAAAAAGCAGCACCAAATATCACTATTCAAAATCGATATACCGTCATCTCGTAAGAGGTGGAGGTATTTTTGTTAATTGGAGGAAATTATATGTTTACAGCAACTATGGGATTTGCGTTTACACAGCAGGAACTCAAAAAGTATGAAAAGTCTATCGACAACCATATTTTCTATCCTTGCCGCTATTACGCGCATGCAGGGGAGAAATTTGGCCGAAAAGAGGGTGACTTCTATCCTATCATGGAGTTTATCCATGCGTATGGCGAACAGCTTCTGGTTGACGACCTTAAGCGGTTCGATGTCAAGGTGATGGAACTCGCTACTGCGGAAGAGGTGGAAAATCTTTATCGAACCGCTCCCAATGAGCCGTATCAGGCCGCTTATATCAAGGTCATGGATAGAAAAACGGATACGGTATATAGCCGCATCTATGTTTTCTGTGCAGGCCAAGAAGAGAAGTGTCTCAACGGCGATACTTATCTGAGCAATAAGCAGCATTATGTCTTGGTCAAAAAGGGTGACGATACCTATAAGGTTCCTTATCCGTTTGACTGCGACAGAACCGTTGAGGCTCTGAACAGGAAGAATAGCGAAGAAGAAGCGTTGACCGCAGCGCAGCGGCTGTTCTTCTGGACGGAATACAAAAAAACTATCAAGTTAGATTGAAATGATTGAAGCAAATAAGCCAAGAATTTGCAACCCATGTGGTTGCGTTAGATTGAAATTGGGCCGAATACAAAGAACATAGTAAGGATATCTAAGGAGAAAAAATATGAACACTTATAATGTCGTGGTTACCGTATCCACCACTGTTTGCATCGATGCCGAGAGCCCTGATGATGCTATCGAAAAGGTAAGTCAGGCGTTAAATAATGGCGATGTAAACATGAGCACTGATATTGCCAACAACATCGGCTATTCTATGCGAAACGGCCACTATGAGGTGACGGATGCCATCCCGATGGACGAGGACTACGATGAGGACTCTGGCAATGAAGAAGACGATGAGTCCGAAGAATGGAAGCAGCACAACCGCCGCGAAGTCGGAGACTTTCATCCTATCATGGAATTCCTGCACAGCGCCGATGAACAGCTTCTGCGCGAGGATATCAGACGGTATGACATTAAGACCGCCGTTATCAGAACGAAGGAGGAGATGCACGAATTCTACCGCACGCAGCCTGATGAGATGATTCTGGCCGCATTGGTGGAAGTCGATGACAAGGTATCCGGAAAACACTATTGCAGTATTCGCGTATGGTGTTCCGGGCACGAGATTAAGACACGGTCTACGGGTTCCTACTATGTCCTGAACAAGCACTATCTGACAGTCAATAAGGATGGCATGGTTGCAACATACCCGTATCCGTTCTCTTGTGATGATGGTGCCAACACGCTGTTGGAAGCCAAGGACACAGATATCCTGACACCCGTGGAGCGTCTTTTCCTCTGGACCGAACACAAGAATCTGAATCCCATTGAAACCAAGAAAAAATAAGGAGAGTTTACCATGAATACCTACAATGTTGTCATTTCTGTTTCCACGACGGTTTGCATCGACGCCGAGAGCCCTGATGATGCTATCGAAAAGGTAAGTCAGGCGTTAAATAATGGCGATGTAAACATGAGCACTGATATCGCCAACAACATCGGCTATTCTATGCGAAACGGCCACTATGAGGTGACAGATGCCATCCCGATGGATGAATAAGGAGGACGGCTTATGACAGTCCACAATATTTCCTGTCCTTCTTGCGGTTTCACGATGCAGCCTGTCTGGTATCGAGAAAAAGAGCTCGATGCTCATGGCATTCCCACAGGGCGAACATACAAAGCGTGCAGCTGCCTGCTTTGCGAAGCGTGCGGACACAGAGAAACAGTAGACGGCTCGTTTGATGAGCCGTACAAATAACATGAGGTAACAAAAATGATTCGTTTTTATACGCCAAGCTTGTATGGGGCATGCGATGCTCTTGACCTTTACGACATCGACTACGATTTGGATGATGGTGACCGCATTATGGTGGACGATTCTCTCTACGATGATGCTCTCGACGCATTCGATGAGTATGACATTGAGTACGAGGAGGTATAAGCATGTTGCGCCATAACAAAATCAGTCCTAAGAAGCCTTGCCCATTTTGTGGTGCCTTCCTTGAAAACGAAGCACCCAGCACTATCTGGTGTCATCCACGCAACAGTTGCTTGCTGAGTCTCCGTGGCATTGTCGGAGCCGACCAAATCGCTCAGTGGGATACGCGCTACGATGCAAAGGGAAAGAAGGTGCTTGATGATACTGAATAAGCTTTTCGCTCGTGAAATCCTTGAAACCTGTCTGACACTCGGCATTCTACACGCGGTCAATGATGGCGTTGCAATTTATCATGCTGCCAGCGAAACAGACCCGGAGCATTATCCGGCTGGCTGGTATGTAGATGACAAAGAGGATATCGTCTCAGCGATTGCCACTGACCCAGAGGCAATAAGGGAAATTAAACCGTATCTGGTCAAAGCCGGATACCCGTTTGAGGAGCGTGAGGCGTTCTGGAAAAATACTTATCAAAATATTTTTCCTGACAAAAGCTAACAAATAATCAAGAACAGCTGCCAGAAATGGCGGCTGTTTTTTGTTGTAGGAACTGTAAAATTATGACATTTACAATAATTGACTAATAATATTATATGTGGTATAATGTATACACAAAGCGCAGAAAGACGAGCAACAGCCCACAATGTTGCATAACGTAAAATACAGTGCTTCGATATTTTTTAGTAGAGGTTCGAATGATTCAGGAGGAATACTTAATAAAGGCGGAAAAAGGCAAATGGGCAATATGATTGCTTATGTAGAAGTAACATGGAATGAAAAAGAGAACAACAACAACTTCGGATATAGATTCGAGGTTCCTATTCCTTTGACCTTTACGACGGAAAGCGAGGCTGCAAAAAAGAAGTTTGCATTTTTTATTAGAAAAGACGGAATTGAAATCTGCGATGAAAAGTTCGCAACAGTAGGATTCTGCCCTTGCACAGATATTGTTGTTCATCCGTTCAGAAAAGCAAAAACGGAATTTTCGTCATACGAGATGAAGAATATTATGAGCAAGTTGGATTTCACGTTGTCTGAGGTTGATAACAGCGAAACCGCATCGTATAGCAAGGCTTATCAGGATGTAAAGGCGAATAAACGTAAATGGGGCGAATATCGCACCTATAAGTGGAAAACAAAAAGTTGATTTGAATTTAGGTTTAGAATAGAGGTCATCGTCATTTTTGGGCGACGACCTCTATTTTTTTTCGATACATTACACCACAAAAACGCTTGCTATTTGCTGCATTGTAAATAAAATAGGGACAAAGGAATAACCCAAATATTGCAAAAAAGGAGAAACGACATGCAAAAATGCGAATCGCGCACCAAACGCGTAATGAGTGCCATTATTGCTGGTATGATGGCGTTACAGGTGGTTGCCCCGACCATTTCGTACGCAGATGATACTGTCGCATCGACAGCCTCTTCAGAAGACAATAGTGATACTCAGATAGACCCCGGCGTTCCGGTGCAAACTGATACAGCATCCAGCAATACGGTTACTGAGCCGGATAGCAGCGAAAGTCTTGAAGAAACAGCCGATTCCGAGCAAACAGGCGAAATTCAAGATGATACCGTATCAGACAGTCAGGAGAACGAAACAAACACACAAGAAGAGACAGTACAGGATACAGTTCAGCAGAACAATTCCGGCTCGGAAACAACAGAAAGTGAGTCCGTTCGAACCGTAACTGTAACGCTCAATAAAAACGGCGGCATCTTCGAGCCTGAGTGGCTGGAAACGGCCAATGAAGACCCGATTGCTGCTTATCTTGGCACAGAAACAAATGATATTGCCATAGAAGATACCGGAGATACGATTGTAGCCACTGTCACCGACAGAGACAGCATCAGTATCCCTGTTGCACTTTCCGGCGATGATTCTCTGTATTTTACCGGATGGGATGTATCTTCCGGCAGTTATGACACCAATAATGAAACGCTGACCTTTGATGATGGCGTTAATGCGTATGTATTGACTGCTGTCTATAATTCTGTTGCAGATGAAGACCAGCAGCTCATTGAGAACAAAGAAATATTCGACGAACAAGCTGAGAAAAATGTATTGCAACAAAAACTCAGTGCTTCCGGAATAAGTCTTTATGAAATGCGTCCATCTGATTCTTATAATCAGCTTGACCTCATTATTGATGGACTTGCATTCACATCTGACGATGGGCTTACTCAAACCTTTACTGCTCCTTATGACGGTGATTATATTATTACCGCCTATGGTGCAAATGGCGGTACAGGTAAAGGTAAATACCAAGGTTATCGCACGCCGGGGCGCGGCGGTAAGGCCGAGGGAACAATTCATCTGAACGCAGGCCAAACTATTCATATCTACTTAGGCGAAGCTGGTGGTTACTGGTCTACAAACCGCACCTTTGGCGGCGGTGGTGGTCAGATTGATTGGGATAGAGCATGGTTTCCGGATGAAGACAACGGTCAAACCGACCGCTATCATGTTTTCGGCAGAGGCGGCGGCGCTACCTATGTAACTGTCGATGCTTGGACAATGGACCAAGCAGGAGAAGCTGCACACGATTATACTGATGCTGAAAAAGCACAGAACGATGCAGCCGTAGAAGTTGCAAAAAAACACGTCATCCTACTGGCAGGTGGCGGCGGCGGTATGGGCGAATCCGGTGGTACTGCTGGCGGCGGCGGTCTTGAAGGTCAAGGTCCCGTTGCAAACCGATATTATGCAGGCGGTTTTCCTCCGTATTCCAATGCTTTTTCCTATGACGCCACGGTAGGTGGCACGACTCCCACGAATGGTCGTGTATTGACCTATGACGAGCGTGTTGATGCTAAGGTTTATCCGGCAACACAGACACGCGCAGGTTTTGGCTACCATTACACCATCTTAGGTGAACTGTACGATGCTAACCCTGCAAACCGCGACCCCGTATCCCTGCTGTTTGACGACGGACAAGCTCGTAACTACGGTTCGTTCTTCTACGGTGCAAACGGTATCACCTGTTCCGGTGCAGGCGGCGGTGGCTGGTTTGGTGGCGGCACAGACTACGCTTTTTCGGGCGGCGGCGGTTCTTCGTTCGTCAATACATCCGTCACCATTGATGGAAAACAGGTAGAAGTCAAGGATGCCGATTATGAAGTCGGTGGAAATATGAAATATGACTCTACCAATTCTGCACCTTACCTGATTAACGGTCGCGTTCTGATTCACATGGTCGGTACTACGCCGAAGATGAAGACCATTATGATGGAGGCTCAGAACGAAGATATCAGTTCCAGCCATGTGGATGATGCTGATGTCTATGGTCAGAAAGCCTATTTGAACAAAGGACAGGATGTTGCCAGCACAACGATTGCCTACACAGCTATCACATACTACAACATGGGCGACTTGATGACTGTGAACCCTGTCTGGGAATACAGCACAATGCTCAGTCCAACAGACCGAGATTGGAACGACTCCGTTGCAAAATCTATTGATAGTCGGTTGTCTGTATCGGTAGCAAATACCAATTTAGGTGTTCCAAATCCGGGAGATAAATACTACAACGCAGACTATCCCGGTTGGTATGCTGTAAAAAGTGTGATGACTATTACCAACCCTGTCAACACTATGTACAGCACAGAAAGGCTGACGAAGTATTATTTCCGCTGCAAGGGCATTGCAAGTTACACACTAAGCAGCGGCACAAAAACGATGTACGATAAAGGCGAACGTGGTGAACTTGCTATCGACTACAATATCTACATCAACCACGAAGGCGTTCATGTTTACTCTGACCGGAACATCATCAATGGCACTCCCACTTCAACTGTCGATGACACGATTGCCGCAACAGCAGGAAGAAGCGCCTCTACGTGGCAATATCCGCACATGGCATTGACTGATGTAAATAACATCAATACAATTCTTATCCAGTTTTCAAGCCATGGATTTAACACAAGCGACTCTATTTCCTACGACGCTTCGTATGCAGATTCCCTTGGCATTACAGGAAGTGGTAACCAGTATTCCTACATTTTCAAAGCCAAATCCAAAAACAGTGTAAGCACGGCAAACTGGGAAAAATTCCTGCAATCTATCACTTACACAACATACGATGCAGCAACATTTACATCCACGGGTGTATCTGGCGGTGTAACCATCTTCTGGTATGCCGACGAAAATCTGTGGGAGAACAATATGTTCTATGATTCTTCCAGTGGCCACTTCTACGCTTGCATCAACACTGGCAACAGCATTACATGGGGCGAAGCAAGAAATCGCGCTTTATCTATGTACAATAGCGCTTTGGACTGTTATGGTTATCTAGCCCACATTACAAGTCAGTCTGAACAAGATTACTTGTACACCCTGATGGATAAGAGCACACAAGGTTGGTTGGGTGCAACTCGTAAAGTTTCAGGAAATGAGTGGGATTGGTATTGGCGCGATGGCCCCGCAAATGAAACAAGCGAACCTTTCTTCCGCCAAAACGCAGATGGCACTTATGGCACACTGCTTTGGGGCTATGAAAACTGGGACAGTAAAACGGAGCCAAATAATAGTGGAGGCGTCGAGTGGTGCATGCACTATTATGGAAGCAATAGAGGCGTATGGAATGATTATATCGATTCTAATGGCGCAGTTACATCTTTCATTGTTGAATGGAGCAAAGATGGTCTGGTAGGTAACGACCACAGTGTTTCCGATACCGATGTTATTGGCACGCAAATCGTTGCTGAGCAGGAACAAAAAGTAAACAATGGTGAAGTGTCCGGTACTGTGTGGGCAGAAAACGACTATAACGGTCTTTTTGCTACAGATGAAGCAAAACTTCAGGATATAACAGTTCAGCTTATCTCTGACAATGGCACAATCGTTGCAACAGCACAGACGAATAAGCTCGGCCAATACGATTTTACAGGTCTTGCTCCCGGAAATTACTATGTGAAGTTTACATCGCAGAGCTTTGTTGGATACAATGCCGTGCCTGATGGTGGGAACTCTATTGTTCAGCAGGCATCTAAGGGTATCAACGATTCCTATGCACAGACCCCCGTATTTGCTCTGACTTATAACGATGTTCTTGAAAAGAGTTTTGGTGTTTATGTTCCGAGTACCGTAAGTGGTTTTGCATGGGATGATGCAAACCAGAACGGCATTTATGATAACAGAGAAGCTAAAATTGCGAATGTCACCATCACACTGACAGATGCAGACGGTAACTCTTTGACGGATGTTTACGGCAATCCGATTGCCGCAGTTCTCACCGATGCAAACGGTAACTACAGCTTCACAAATGTGCGCCCGCGCAAAGAGATGAAGCTGACATTGACCTCCTCTAACACAGTAGACATCAGCAACGCTCGCGTCTCTCCCATCCCGGCATCCGGCGATGTAAAACTCACGAACAAGGCTGAAAAGTCTATTGGTATGCTGGAGTTCAACGGTGCGCCGACCTCTGCTACTACGGAAAAGAGCGGCAGCATGCTGACCTCTGCTACGATTGGAGAAATCTACATCAACAGCATGTCCGGTACAGGCATTACTCCCGTCAACGCAGAATATAAGAACTTTGCATTGAGTACCAACAACTCTATTCGCGGCTATGTCTGGGTAGAGAGCGACTATAACGGTATCCTTGACGGCTGGCACGAAACGCAGGCTGACATCGATATTGAAGAGCCCGTTCTGAACGGTGTGAAAGTCACACTGAAAAACGCAGCAGGTGCAACTGTCGCAACTACTTATACAGATTTTGCCGGATACTATGAGTTCCTTGCTCTGAAACCCGGTACTTACAAGGTCGAGTATGAGGAGACAGATAGGACCGCTGCCGACAAGAAAGTTCTGCCGAAAGAATACGATTATTTTGGATTCACCGTTTCTCCAACAGCAACCACCGATAAAAAGACTCAGATGGGCAACGATTCCACGGCTGTCATGCAGAACAACAAGGTAGCCAAGGCAGTATCGAAGACCTATCAGATTCCCGATACCCGTGTTGTAAACCTGAGTAATGAGAAGGATTTCTATGTCAGCACAGCCAACTGTGCGCTGTATATTCCTTCCAAGGTTTACGGTTACATCTGGCAGGATGACAACTACAACGGTATCCGCGAAGCTAACGAAACCCAAAATGTAGAAACACATATTTATCTGCGCCGCACTACAAAGTCGAAGTTTGCCGATGCAGATGAACAAGGAACAAACATCAGCGGTCATCTGCTGTATAAGTCTTACAATGTATTTGGTGAACTTATCGGTAATGGTGACTTGAATACGGCGACAGACGGTTACTACGAATACAATTGTCTTGAACCCGGCATCTACTATGTCGTATTTGATAATACATACGATTGCTACGGTCAGACCCTTATCAACCAAGGTAATGATGATACGCTGGATTCTGAGGCACAACCGAATATCTCGCTGGACCGCAGCCATATGTACTGCGCATGGATTGGAGATATTGAACTGCCCGTCAACACAAAAACAGAGTACAATGTGCTCAGCAAACACAACGACGCAGGTTTTATCCGTCTGTTGACAAGCTTTGATTTGAAGAAAGTCGAAGACCTGTCCGGCATTCCGTTTGAGAATGTAAAATTCGACTACGAAATCTACTCGAAGGCGGAAAATTTCGGAAAATCTGTATTTCCAGATGACCGTCATCAAGGAGCTCCTCAAATCTATGAAGGAGCAGAAGATTCAGAAAAATCCGTATTTTCGGATGATTCGAATGAGCTTTACACAACAGCATCTATAGAGACTTTTGCTCAAGCGGAGCATCTTATTACTGATAAAGATGGTTTGATTCATTTTACAAATCAAGATATCGCCACCTATCATTTGACAGAAACAAAGACTCTGCCCGGCTATGTGCGAGATACAAAAACTCATGTTATCAAGGTTATGCCGGAAACAACAGTCGAGAACAATAACCTTGTTTGGAAAACCTACATTTCGGTAGATGGCGTTCGCCAGACCGACAACCTGTATACACTTAAAAACACAAGCGAAACAACAAACCTGACAGTCACCAAGAAATGGGATGACGCCAATGACCAAGATGGTATTCGTCAAAACGCAGTCATCACACTGAAAGGTACCGTTACATTGCCTGACGGCAAAACAGAAGCAGTTCCGCTCCAAAAAGCGTACACCGCGCTGTTCAAAGCAACGGATACTTACCTGAGTTATACATTCCGTTCAATTCCCGCTTATTATAAAGGACAGACAATCCAGTATACTGTCATCGAAAACCCGATGGATGGTTATACCGCTACGGTAGGCGCTACAACAGGTTCTGCTGATAAAGGCTACGCTATCACCGTTACAAATAAGCATGTCCCACAGTTTGACGACTTTACGGTTACTAAAGTCTGGGATGACAGTAATAACATTGATGGTATGCGTCCCGACAGTGTTACTATCCACCTGAACGGCTCGGATGGTTCTTCTACGAAAGCAACATTGAGCAATGCAAAGGATTGGAAGTATACCTTTAAGCATAGGTTATACCAAAAAATAAAAGCAAACAAATATTTCAAAATCGATATACCGCCATCTCGTTGTGAGGTGACGGTATTTTTGTTTGCCACAAGTGCGAATGGCAAGTAAACATGGTTTCACTGGTTGCTTCGCACCGAGTATTAGATAGAAAGGATATGATATAGCTATAGTAAATGGTACCTGACTATTATGTATAGTCAAAAAACAGACAGACATTGTGCAAAATGCATGACAACTTATTGCTTCGTTTGTGCAAGTTTGCTGTTGCAACCCGCACGGGTTGCGTTAGATTGAAATTGTGTAATGGAACAACATATCTGCTGATTTTGTTGGTTGCAACCCGTACGGGTTGCGTTAAATCAAAAAAGAGTCTGCTTAATGCAGGCTCTTTTCTTTTTTCCTTTTTCGACAGTAAATGCGACAAGAAATTCTTCAATTTCATCGTCGCAGAGCACATCGAAAACATAAAAACAATATATTCAACATAGAAATATAGAAACGACCTTTCATCCCACGGTTAAAACCGTAGGTTTTCCGGTTTACTTTTATAAGAAATGAAAGAAATTAGTAAAAAAGATAGACAAACAAGCTGTTTCGTGTTGAGTAAATGTGCTATAATATATAAAAAATGAAACGGAGTATAGCAATATGGGGTACGAATTAACAGCATATCATGGTGATTCTATATCCGTCCCCCAAATAGTCTTTTCACGACTAAGCCAAATTGACGGAAACACACTAAAAGTCATATTACATATACTGCAAACAAATGATACAGACCCTAAAACGATAGCTCGGTCACTTGGCTTACAAAGCGCAGAAACAGCAAAGCAAGCATTGCAGTATTGGGCAGGAGCAGGACTTTTATCGAATGGTAATAGCACTATATCAGAACAACCAAAGCAAGAAAAAGTCAATTTGGCAGAACTAATGAACGACCTGAATGTTGCATCCATTTGCCAAGGAGCACAAAATGTTTTTGGACGAGGTCTGAGTCGAAGCGAGATACAGCGTTTAGTTGGGCTGTATCAAAACGATGGATGGAATCCCGATGTAATCTTGCTTTGTTGTGCAGAAGTATCAAGATTAGGGAAAAATAGTGTTGCGGCTGTGGTACATCTATTAGCAAAATGGAGAGAAGAAGGTATCGAAACAGGAACTGATGCAGAAAGATGGCTCAAACGAGCCGAGCGAAGAGAACAACTCTGCATTGAAACAGCAGAGCAATTCGGACTGAATGCCCATGACTTAACCACTTGGGAAAAGCGAACCATAATAAAGTGGTATGAGGAAATGAACATTGGAAAAGAGATGATAGATGAAGCTATTTTGAGAGCAAACGGGAAAAATACAGTAAGATATGTAGACGGAATATTGCGAAGATGGAAAGCGCAAGGAATTACGACAATTGATATGGCACGTAAGCAAGGACAACTTACTGGCAGTAATATCATTATGACAGAAAGACCGAATGCAGCAAATACCGCAAGCAATGCAAAAGATATGTTCAGCCAAAATTGGACAGCCATTTTCGATGAAGGGAACTAAGATGCAGACAAGAGATGAACTTTTTCGTGCAGCGCAACAAAAGATTGCGGCATATCGACAACAAGCAATAATGACGGCTGAAGCAAAAAGAAGCGCTGCTTATAGCAATCCATTGGTCGTCGAAGCAAACAAAGTACATATTCAGGCAGGGCTGAATTTGGCGAAAGCAGCAGCTATCGGTGGAAATATAGAAAAGGCAAAGAAAGAACTTGTAGAGGCAAACCAAGCATTAGAAGATACCCTTAAACAAGCAGGGTACAGCGATGCCTCGTTTTCTCCAATATACCATTGTCCTAAATGTCAAGATACGGGAACAAAAGACGGAGTTCCTTGTGAGTGCGTTGCAAATGTTGCGCGTTGTCTGCGAAGAGATGAGATAAATGCAGCAAGCCCGCTTGGTTTGTGCCAATTCAGCACATTCCAAGTAGAGCGATATAGTGACCAGCCAGAAAAAGAACTTGGAATCTCGCCGCGAAAATACATGGAAAAGCTATTAAGGTACTGCCAAAATTACGCAGAAAAATTTTCACAAAACAGTCCAAATTTGCTTTTTATGGGCCGAACGGGACTTGGAAAAACACATCTCGCTCTCGCTATTGCAGATTCAGTCCTCGGAAAAGGATACGATGTTCTGTATACCAGTTCTGCAGCTTTGGCGGCACAATTAGGAAAAGAGCATTTTAATTATGCCAATAACGATGAATGGCTTACGGCGTGCCAAGAGGCAGATTTGTTAATTCTGGACGACTTAGGGACAGAATACATTACCCCGTTAACAATCAGTGTTTTGTATGAACTTATTAACACACGCATGCTGACACACAGACCAACGATATATACAACCAACATCACAGACCAAAATATTTTTGTCGCTCGATATACCGAAAAAGTCGCCAGTAGAATGCTGGGCGGTTGTAAAATGTTCAAATTTTTCGGAGATGACCAGAGATTAAAATGAGCGCCCGCTGTCTGGTTCGCTTGCAATTTGCTGCAAAGTTCATATACTTATATTATTCCAAAAAATAAAAGCAAGCAAACATTCAAAATCAACATACCGCCATCTCATTATGAGGTGACGGTATTTTTGTTTGCAACAGGTGCGAATGATAAGTGAACATGGTTTTACTGGTCGCTTCGCACAAAATATTGTAAAGAAAGGATATGGTACCGTTGCAGTAAGTAGTATCTGACCATATTGTTTGGTCAAAAAAACAGACAAACATTGTACAAAATGCATGACAACTTGTTGCTTCGTTTGTGCAAGTTTGCTGTTGCAACCCACACGGGTTGCGTTAGATTGAAAAATAATCGGGAGCCAGCCGCTTAATCAGCGATATTTGTTGCAACCCACACGGGTTGCGTTAGATTGAAATGAGTGCGCACGTTAGGAACATCCACACTCACGACATTGCAACCCGCACAGGTTGCGTTAAATTAAAAAGAGCCCGCACATACTGTGTGGGCTTTTCTGTGTATATGGAGAAATTACTCGGCAGTTTTATCGTCATCCTGCGGCTGAACATCGGCTGCGTTCCCGGCAGACAAACTGCGCAGGCAGGACTTGAATTCACGGAGCTCTTTCTCGGACAAACTATCGAAGACAAGATGAGCATAAAACTCTGCACGACTTACGGTTGGCTTAAAGGTACGAGCATAAGTTTTCCCGGAACGGATAAAACTATCCTCTTCAATAATACCCTTTGCCAAAAGAGAGTTGACCATCGAAAAGATAGAACGCTCCTTCCAAGTCATTGTATCGGCATCCTTGGCTTTTTCTACGATAGAAGCTTGGGACATAGAAGACTTTGCATTCCACAGAACGTCCATAATAGAATGCTCAGAGGAAGTTAAATGATAAGACATCAGTTTTTTAGACATAGAAGTATCCTCACAATAAAAAATATCGAGCTTCGGCTTTATTATAACTACTTTGCATTAAGCCGTCAATATAATATTATAAAAATCGATAAAGCATTTATTTTCGCAATCTTATATCGACGAAAAAACGATATTGTCAGCTGCTGCAAAGCAAGTATACTGGAATTATAAGAAAAGTAAAAACAAGAAATCAAAAAAATAAAAGGAGCCGCCATGAAAAAATATAAAGTTGTTGTGACAATTCCGGCCATCATCGAGGTCACCGCCGAAACAGCATGCGATGCAAACGAAATCGTGAAAGGAATTCTGGTAGGACACGAAGAGACGAAAAACGCTGATGTGATTCAGAGCGCCGTACATAAAGCCATTCGGGACGGTCGCGAAAACACATATGTACAGACGCTGCACATCCGTAAATAGTCTTCCAGAAACGGATTATAAAAAGAAAATAACCGTTTTGTGTAAAGAAGCGGTAGTATAAAACCAGAAAAAACTATGGTAAAATAAAGACATCAGAAGGTGACTTCTGGTATCCTTCCCCCTAACGAGCGCTCCTGTATCCACCACAGGGGCGTTTTTTTGTTGCAAACTTGCACAGGTACAACAAGATAAAGACAAAATGTCACACGCGTGTGAAATCATGCAAAGAAAAAAAGCACAATTAGCTGTGTATTGATTGACTATAAATATTATATGTGGTATAATATAAACATGACTAAGAAAAAGACTACAACTAAAAAACGCACTACGAAAAAAAGTGTAAAAAAAGCAACTCCATACGCAGCTGTAAAGCGAAAAACGGGTGGGGCAGTATTAAAGTCTGCCAAAATTACAATCGGCGAAAAAACTGAGATTGTAGGGCGCATCGAGAAGCTCGTCTGGACAAACGAAGACCACAGCTGGTCTGTCATAAAGTTTAAACCCAAAAAGGGTGCAATCTTCACCGCAAAGGGAAGTCTTATTGAAATCACACCCGGAATGCCGTTAAAACTATATGGAACATGGATTGAGACGGATTTCGGCGAACAGTTTGATGTGGATATGTCGGAAATCACATACACGGATGCCACAAGAGAAGCTGTCGTCAATATCCTCAGCAGCAGCTTCTTGACTGGCAGCGGAGAGACTAAGGCAAATCTGATTTACGATAAGTTCGGAAAAGACACCTTTACCATTATCGAATTCAATCCCGAACGGTTAACGGAAGTATATGGTATTGGTGAATATACGGCAGCAACGCTTCATGACAGTTACATGAAGAACAAGTGCAAGATGGAACTTGCTGCGCTGCTGAAACCAGACGCGAGCGATAACCTCATCAACAAAATCATTGAGAAATATGGCGAAGACAACGCAGTAAAAACCATCAAAAAAGACCCGTATATTCTATGCAGAGGATTAAAGGGTATTGATGGCATTGCGTTCGGCGGAGCTGACCGCATTGCAGTTCGTAAAATCGGTATTGCTTTAAACAGTCCTGTCAGAATTGATGCTGCTATCGAAGCAGGAATCATGAATGCAGGCAGAGAAGGGCATTGCTATCTTCCTTATGAGGAAATCTACAGTCATGTACGCACTGCCTTGCAGGAGGCTCAGGGCGGAACAGTGACCGAAGAAGAGGTCAAAGACCGGCTTCGTGTAAGCTTGAAGGAACAGCGCATCCTGATTGAAAAATCGGGGAAAAAGTTCCTTGTCTATACAAAGGGCATGCACGATTTGGAATGCGATATCGCAGATAAGGTATCGCAGCTTATTCTAACAAAGAGTTCCATTCCACAGGTAAGCGATAAAGACATTGATACCGGAATCAAAGAAACTGAAAAACAAAACAAATTCACGCTGGAAAAGAATCAAAAAGAAGCGGTCAGGTCTGCATTAAAGAACCGCGTCTGTATCATCACGGGTGGTCCCGGCACGGGTAAGTCTACCATTCTTGATGCCATCTTAAAGGCTTGGTGTAAGAACCACAGCAAGGAAGATGTCCTTTTGTGCGCACCGACCGGACGCGCAGCGACCCGAATGAGAGAGGTTACGGGATTCCCAGCCAATACGATTCATATGAGCGTCATGAATAGGCCAGGTACAAGCGGCATGAACAAACTTGTCGTATGTGATGAGGTATCCATGGTTGATGTCAATGTCTGCAGCATGCTGTTGAGTCTGGTATCTTACGGCGGACGACTCGTTCTGATTGGTGACCCTGACCAGCTTCCTTCGGTCGGAGCAGGAAACGTGCTGCACGACCTCATTAACTGTCAGCAGATTCCTGTCACAAAACTGACCATTGGACACAGAAATGTCGGCGCTATTGCGTACAATGCCAATGAACTAAATCACTGCCATGGCGTGGATGATTTCCAGCTCGATGACACCTTCAAGTATATTGAATCTGACTCTGAAAATTTACAGGCACATGTACTGGAAGAATATTATAAGATTGTGGATAAGTACGGCATCAAGGACACTTGCTGTATCTGTCCCATGAAGAGCAGAGGTTCCACATCGACAAAAAAACTTAATGACATTATCCGCGAAAAGCTTAATCCGATTCCGGCAGACAAAGCAAATATACTTTCTGTAAAAGATTCGGAGTTCAGACTCAATGATAGGGTCATGCTCACGAAAAATACAAGAAACGCTGAGGGTGCAACGAGAATGCTCGTCAACGGCGACCTTGGATTCATAACAGATATACGCTGTGTGCAGAGAAAAGTAACCGTCACATTTGATGATGGAGAACGGGGTATTTTCGAGTTTTCGGAGTTCTGCAGAAAATTTGAATTGGCGTACGCTTCAACCATCCATAAATGTCAGGGACAGGAATATAAAGCGGTAGTGATTCCGTGTTCAGGAGAGCATTATATCATGCTGCAAAAGAACCTACTGTACACAGCCGTTACAAGAGCAAAGAAAGAATGCATCCTTGTTGGCGGAAAGAAATATATCAAGATGGCTGCAGAAAACGAAGCAGCGGCGCAAAGATATACCATGCTGGCATGGAGAATCAATCATAATGTGTTGGCGGCGCACATATAAAGATTTTCAAACCCAACTTTATGTATCATTTCCTCGGTTGTACGATATTGCGTAAGCGTAAGGCGAAGACTATTAGCAAAAAAGTCTCCGGAAATTGATTCGTCGGCAAGATGCTTTCGTGATAGTTCATGAAGTTCCTTGACGATTTTTCCACGAAGCATAATATCTCGGATACATTTCAACTGTCCTGTTGTAGTATCAACGCCAAGTATCAAAAGAAGAGTAGGCGTTTCTTCATCAAGCGCAGGTATTTTAGCGTCTCGTCCTGTCACGCGGGGTTCATAGGCAACACGTTCCCAATTGTTGGAACCAAAGGAATGCATAAAAAAGATGCACTCATTTACCTCGGCGACAATGGCTTTGAATCCATCATCCTCGATGCTGTGCAGCAGTTCATCCGGAAAATCTCTTTTTCCGTAAAACAGGTACCAAAACGAGCCTTCGTATTGCAAGGAAGAATAGTCTTGGCGTAGACGCCATTCGTCTTTTTGCTGTCCAACATAAAATTTCATAATATCCCCCTTTTTATTTTATTATACCACATTATAGTCAACTTTTCCAGTCGAGAGTCTTTTACGGCTCTCGGCTTTTTTGCTGTATCGGTGAGTTTTCATTTCTTTTTTACAAATACAAAATGGACATTTGCTGCATAGTTCGTAAAATAAAGTAAAAGGAGAGAAAATATGAGCACTTTTACTGTAAACTGCCTTGATAGTAAGGCGCATTTTGAGACAGTTTCTTTCGATAATATTGAGTACAACAACGTCAATGACTACTCCATGACCAGTATCGAAGAACTGGCAGATAATATCAAGAAAAACGGTCTTTTGCACAACATTGTTTTGTCAAAGCAAAAAAATGGGAAATATAAGATTTTAGCTGGAGAAAGACGAACTCGTGCCATTCGACTGTTGCACGAACAAGAACCAGAATCGTGGATGACAACGGAAGCACTCGTTTATGATGGACTCACAGAAAGACAGGAAGAAATCATCATGGATTCCTCGAATCTGCAAAGTCGTGGAAATGGCGGAGATGAAGTACAGCTTCGTAAGGCTACGAATCGCTATATCGAAAACATGAAAGCTGAATATGGTTTGTCTGATAAGCAGGCACTGAAAGCTGCTACAGACATGTATAGCGGCAGCGGAAATACGATTCGCGTCAACCAGAAAATCGAAGAAAATCTCAGCCCCGAATTCACAGAGGAACTCGATTCCGGAAACATCGCAAAGGGCGATGCGGCTATCATCGCTGACATGAAAGAAGAAGAACAAGATGCACTGTTCGCTGACTTCCAAAACGCAGATGATGATGACGAAAAGGAAGAAGTCATTAAAGAGGCAGTAAAAAAACAAACCGCAAAAACAAAAGCCGACAAAGAAAAGAAAAAAGCCTCCAAGAAAAAGGACGCAAAAGAAGACCCGCTCCCTGTTAACACAAGCGAACTTCCTCCTACGCAAAAAGCAAGAATCAATTATCTCGACAAACTCAAAGCAACCTTGGAAACAATAAAAGAGTTAAATAATCCTGATACCGTAGCGCAAATTCATCGGCTGGATGAGGCGGAAGACGCAACAGATGATACTCGTATTCTTCCCATTGTGCTTAACATTTCCATGGAAACAACGGCATTAAAAAACGCCATTCAACAATCAGACGGCGACTTTGATGCCGGAATCGACCCGGTATACGGGCATCATCGCGGCAATAAATACGAAGATGGGTATATCGACGGTTCTTCTTGGGACAATGATGATACATGATTTTAGTGCAGGAGTAGTTTTATGGCTATCGAATACAGTTTAAACAAAATCAAAAACTTCTTTGTAGGAAAAGATATATTAGGCCGAGATGCAATCGTACATTCAAGGGTAACCTTTCTTATGAAACGGGTACCTAAAGAAATGGCAGACGCAACAAGAGCCGGGTACCTCAGCCATGCCTCATGTTTCGTCAATTTACCGTATCCGGCTATTGGTGACTGGGATGACCAGATTCCCCCTATTATTCGAGTCGAAGAGTTCACGTTGACCGAAGAGGGTAGGGAACAGCTCGATGAACTCTATGATGTCAATCTTGTGCAGGCAGACAAGGATGATACGCTGGATACATGGCAGTCGCAGTGGGAAGAGGAAGCAGGGAGTATCTGCAGTAGTCTTTGCGATACGCTGATGGAATCCATCAATGTATCCGGTGAAAATGTCGCGCTGCTCAACACCTGCAAGCAGTATTTCACATCGCATGAATTCGGGAATCTGGAAGGCAAGAATCTAAGCATTGCTTTATTGCTTTCGTATGTCATTGAATATATCGCTCGTGAAAAGTTCATGTACAGCAATGATGAATTGAGCCGGTTCTATCTATCCGGCGTTACAGAGGAAGCAGGATGGGTGCGGTTTTCTTTTAGTGATGGAGAGCGAAACAATTTTGATATCCGTGCAGATGGATTTTTCCCGACATATGTGTCCATTGCCAATGGCAAAAGCGATTGCAGAGAACTGGCGGTTAACAGAGCTAAAACCGAGCAACAAGAGGACTAAATAGAACAAAAAGGACACGCTGCATAGAAAGAATCTATGCAGCGTGTCTTCTTTACTTTAACGCAACCCGTGTGGGTTGCAACTCTGGAAAATCAGTGTCCAGCATAATGGGACACGCGTTTCAATCTAATGCAACCTGTGTGGGTTGCAACTGGACGGCAACAGAATCATCGCTGTTAATAACGGTGTTTCAATCTAACGCAACCCGTGTGGATTGCAACTTATAGTCCTCTAATTTGGCAACGCCATTTTCACGATTTCAATCTAACGCAACCCATGCGGGTTGCAACGCGATATTTGTGCAGGACTAAATGATGTTGTTACTATTTCAATCTAACGCAACCCATGCGGGTTGCAACAGCCGTGAAAGCAGCGCACGATGCTAGTCTAAGCATTTCAATCTAACGCAACCCATGCGGGTTGCAACAGCAAACTTGTACAAACAAAGCAACAAGTTGTTGTACATTTTGTACAATGTTTGTCTGCTTTTTGACTATATATAATAGTCAGATACTACTTACTGCAACGGAATCTTATCCTTTCTTTATAATATTTGGTGCGAAGCGACAAGCAAGGCTATGTTCGCTTGGAATTCGCACTGATTGACTATATTTACAATATACCACAAAAAGCCAAAATAATCAATACATAATGTCGTAATTGATTGACCATAATACACAAAATAGGTATAATATAAACAAGTAAAACTTTAAGGAGATGTCGATTTGGAAAATAAAATTACTGCTATTGTTACGTTCATTTTCTTTTTTCTGATTACATTTATGGGCGTCATTATCATGACCCCGATTGTTGATGCTTTTGCCGGACAGTTACCGGCAGAGCTGTGGTATGGAATTGGCACTATCGGCTCTATAGTTCTGGCAGGTAATATGTCCATTCCTTTTATTGTGAAAGAATTTGCGGAGGATTCAAATTGAAAAATCTTAACCTTACTCTCTCGCTCACCGAAGCGGGAAGGTGCGCGACAAAGTTAGCACAGGGAATCGACGGCCCCGTATATGCAATGAAGATGCAGAATGGAAAGTATATCTGCGGTCTATCTTTTATTATTGCGATTGCCGGAAGAAGTGCGTTTGGCGATGAGTTTGATACAAATGCGACTTATGAAATCCTTGTTCGTTTGACAGAATTGAATACAGGGAATGCCATTGACTTATACGGCATGACATTCAATCCGAAGGATTATATTGTTCACTCGAAAGGTGGTACAACATACTGCTATTTTAACGAATCTGCCGAAATCAACGATATCGTTTTACTAACAGACCCAATCTCCGCAAGCAGCAAATATGTCCTGAAAACATTGGTTCGCAAAAAGGAAACTCCCAAGCCGAAATGGTTTGTGCAGAACATGACGCCGGTTTACTTTGAGGAGTGTTAATTCACAATGTTCCTGCACACAAAAAAGGAAGATACGAGCTATACCTGCCGCATTAACGCAACGAACGAGAAAGCAGCGAAAAGCTGCAGCCAGCTTGGATTCTCGACCCCCACACTCGTAATCGGAATTAAAAACGAAACCTCCCAAACAGTCGATTTCTCCAAAACAGAGAATGTTGTTGGTCTTGTCCATCTTAACATAGAAAAGACAGAAGACGAATCAAGAGGTATGTCTATACAAGACGCGCAAACCATCAAGGATGTCGTGAATGCTATTGTTGTACATGGCAAAGTCAGACACATTATGATTTACGAGTGCGGAGAAATCAATGAAGCAACCGGTATATCGTATGGTCTGCAGCATATTCTGAACGGCACAAAAGCTCCGAAAAGAAAAATCAACGAATTGTGCTACAAAAGAATCATCGAGTCCTACGGAATACACAATCGATAAATTCCTGATGAAGCGACTTTCTGCGTGTGCTTTATGATTGACTAATTGGGCTATATGTGGTATAATATAAGTATACCGAGGAGGGCGCAATGAGCGATATTCTGTATGATGCTCAAGGCATCGCAAAAAGTCGAAAGATACGCAAGAGTGCCGTAACGGCTGTTTTGCTGTGTGCGGTTTCAGCCGTCATGTTCATTGGAGCTCACCACCTTTTGATAAACAGAGAATTTGTGATATCAAGCATAAACGCTTTCCTGCAAAGTGACACATTAAGTAAAGCGTTTGATGTCTTGCGTTTTGTTCTGATTGTAGGAGGTCTCGTACTTATTATTTTCGGAATCAACAAGATGTGGCAAGCTGTTGCTCATGCGAAGGATATCATCAACGCAAATAGATACCACAGAGACAGCATAACCGAAGACATTGATTTCAGTAACGATTTCCCGCAGATGTACCGTTAAGGAGAATGATATGAGCGAAGATAAAGAATTAAAAAGCTATGGAGAATATAATGAGAACAGCATCGAAAACACAGAAATTGACGCAGATGAAGACGACATCGAAGATACCGAGGACACAGTCAACGGCAGCAACGATGTCAACAAGTTCAGTACGGCATACGAAAAAGAAACCATCATCAATTTCAATAATGCAGAACAGAACGCCTCATGCTACACACTGAATATTCATAAGCGTCAGATGCTTTTGAATCTTGCGGAAGAATATCCAGATGATGTAAAAATCATCAGCAAAAGAGACGACATGGTGGAAGTTACATTCCCCAAAAAATGGGTCAAGATTCGCCCTCCCCGCAAACTGACAGAAGAGCAGCGTGTAAATGCCGTGGAACGCGGCAGAGCGTTGGCGGCTCTTGCGGCAGAGAAACGGGCAGCGAAATCGAACGAAATCGATAACGGGTAATTTCGCCATGATTTCGGTAAGGCGCTGCAATCGCTGCGGTGACTTGTTTGATGTCGACAAAAACAACCTATCTTCTATCTGCCCTAAGTGTCTGGAACGCGATGCAATCGAAAGCGAGTATCGTGCAAGACAAGATTTCTGGGGCGATTCCGCGCAGAGCGATGCGGATAAGTATTTCGCACCGCGTTGGTCAGGCTCATTATCATTCATCGAGAGGGATGGCGAAGTTCCTCCCGATGATTTTATGGAAGAAAAATTGGATAGATTTGTCGCCGAAGCCACAGCGAAGTATTCAGAAAAACGAAAAGAAGAAAATGACAGCATCTTGGCTGCATTTTTAGAAAAGAAACCAACAGTTCCCAGAACTCAAAAACAAAGTATCAGTAAGACAAACGATACCGAGCAGAAAAGCGAAAAGGACAAAGTGCAGGATGATTTGCTGAAACAACTGTTCGGGTGATGCCGCCGACTTCATGTTGGCGAGGAAAAAGGATGATTTATTTGCAGAATTTAACGAATGAGTTTTGTGAACTCAGAAAGCAGTATATCGACGCCAAGTTCATGACTATGAATCCCATGCAGAAAAAGGCTATCTACAATGTAGATGGCCCTGTTCTTGTGTTGGCAGGAGCCGGGAGCGGCAAGACGACGACCATTATCGGACGAATTGTTTATATGGTCATGTTCGGCCATGCCTATTATAGTACAAAAACGACATTCCCCGTCACGGAAAATGATATCAAGGAATTGAAATCTGTGCTTGCCGGTACTGGCAGTATTTCCGAACACTTGAAATCAATGCTTCAGGTAAAACCTGTCAGTCCTCAGAATATTATGGCTGTCACATTTACCAATAAAGCAGCAGGAGAGATGAAAAAGCGTCTCGAAAGTAAGCTGGGGAAAGACATGGCCGAAAAAGTATACGCCAAAACATTTCATTCTGCATGTGTCGGTATCCTGCGCGAATATGCCATGTTCGTTGGTTTTAAAAGGGACTTTGCCATCTATGACGAAAAAGACTGCAAGTCTGTTCTGAAAGATATCTATAAAGCAAACGGTATCAAGGAGAAAGAACTGCACAAGGACGATGTTCTGAACCACATCTCTATCTGGAAGGATAAGATGATTACGCCGGACATGGCTATTTCACAGAGCACTATTTCTTCCTATAACACCGTTGCGCACCTTTACAAGGAATATCAGGAACGCCTGAAAAACGCAAATGCAATGGACTTTGATGACCTTATCGGTAATACGATTCAGCTTTTGAAGGAACATCCGGATATTCAGGCAGAACTGCAGAAAAAAATCCAGTATATCATGGTTGATGAATATCAGGACACGAATGCGTCTCAGCATGAACTTCTGTCTCTGCTGGTTTCCCATGAGCATAATATCTGTGTTGTCGGCGATGATGACCAGTCCATTTATAGTTTCCGTGGTGCCGATGTCGATAATATCCTGAATTTCCCGCAGGAATTCGACGGAACGCATATCATCAAGATGGAACAGAATTATCGTTCTGATGGTAACATCTTAAACCTTGCCAACAGCCTGATTGGACACAACACCAAGCGACACAATAAAAACCTCTGGACTTACAGAAATCCGGGAGTTATGCCGACATATACCTATTATGCCAGCGACTACGACGAAACGGATTCTATTGTTGAGGATATCAAGGATTATATCGCAGCCGGTAACAATTACAGCGATGTTGCTATCCTGTACAGAAACAGTCGTCTTTCTTATGTCATAGAACGGTCTTTGGCGAGAGAGAAAATCCCTTACAAAATCGTCGGTGGTTTTAAGTTCTTTGAACGCGCAGAGGTGAAGGACATCATTGCGTACCTGTGCGTCATTGCGAACCCGGCAGATGACCAGAGATTGAAGAGAATCATCAATGTTCCGGCTCGTAAGATAGGCGCTGCGACCGTAGATAAAATTGCCACTCTGGCACAGCAGTATAAAGTCAGCATGATGGAAATCATCCGCAACGCAGACCTTTATCCTGCCATCGCGAAAGCAAAGCCTGCTCTTGATAGTTTTATTAAGATGTATGACACAATGTGCCTTATGGCAAACGGCAGTACACTCGGAGAATTGACGCAGAGCGTTATCAAGTATTCCGGATACAGAAAAATGCTCGAAGACAAGGGCGTAGACGGAAAAGACGAACTGCAGAATGTCGAACAGGTCGTTGTGGCCGCAGAAGAATTCGAACATGCACATATCAAAACCAACCTGTCGGAGTTTTTGGCTGAAATCTCGCTTCTGTCAGCAGTCGATACGCTGAGCAGTGAAGAAAATAAAGTCGTCATGATGACTCTGCATGCATCTAAGGGCTTGGAGTTCAAAAACGTGTACATTATCGGGTTGGAGGATTCTATTATCCCGTCTTCAAGAGACGATGTCGGAATCGAAGAAGAGCGCAGACTACTTTATGTCGGGATGACCCGCGCTAAAGAAGAATTGCATCTTTCGACAGCAAAACAGAGACATACGTTTGGCGCTTGGGGTGAAGAAGATAAACCGTCTCGGTTCCTGTATGACATTGACCAGCAGGATATTGATTACGGAACCAGCAGAAACAACATCTTCGCACGGAAAAACGCAATCAGCTGGGATATGAATACCCTGTTTTGATGTCTTATGCGGATGAATGAGGATGATTTGAAACTGCTCCTTGCTAAAAATCCGGCATTGAGCGTTAAACAGATAACACCCAAGAAACAGCAATCCATAACTCCGGGAAAAACCCCTTTAAGCAAGAAAAACAAATATTTCAATATCCCCGTATATGTTTTTTCTGATGGTTTTGTTTTCGTGGACGAAGACAATCAAATCAAATCACTTGCGGCGAGTGAGCTTCCTAAAATTCACGGGAAAGTAACAGCCAAGTTCGATTCTGTGAAAGAGTATGAGCGCTATGAGGAGCTTAAACTCATGGTATCAGCCAACGTCATAACAGACTTGAAACGGCAGGTACCGCTTATCATTCAGGAAAAATTCGTGTATCAAGGGAAAACAGTGCGCCCTATCATCTACTGTGCTGATTTCGTTTATCGAAAGGACGAAAAAACGGTAGTAGAGGATGTTAAGGGATTCGATAAAAAGACTGGTAAATGGCGTACAACGCAAACATTTGAATTGAAATGGAAATTGTTAAAGGCAAGATATCCACACTACGACTTTGTGCTGATATGAGAATTCCAAACAGAATCAAAGAATGTAAAATCATGGGCGTAGATATTGCATGCACAAGTATGAATCATCTGCTCAGGACCATAAAGGATAGGCTTCCGGAATTATCCGGGAACTATATCTGTGCCACCAATGTTCATGCGATTGTAACAGCATACAGAAATGAATCTTACAGAAAGGTTCAGAACGATGCGTTCATGAGATTGCCGGACGGTGCTCCTGTTGCAATGATTGCCAGAACGAGAAGCGAAACGTGGGTGGAAAAGATTTCCGGGCCAGATGTGATGACAGAAATCTTTAAGGTCTCTGCTTCCTACGGATACAGGCATTATTTCTACGGTTCGACAGAGGAGACATTAAAGAAACTGGAAGACACACTGTATAAAAAATATCCCGGCATCAATATCGTCGGCATGAAATCACCTCCGTTCCGGCCTCTTACCGAGGAAGAGGATGCGGAGGTAATCCGTGACATCAATCATGCTGAACCGGATTTTATCTGGGTCGGACTGGGTGCGCCTAAACAAGAAATCTGGATGTATGAGCATCAGGAAAAAGTAAAAGGGCTTATGATTGGCGTTGGGGCTGGATTTGATTTCCATGCTGGAACGGTAAAGCGAGCCCCTGTCTGGATGCAGAAATGCGGGCTTGAATGGTTTTATCGCCTGACACAGGAGCCGAAACGCTTGTTTAGACGATACCTTTCAACGAATGCGTGTTTTGTCTGGAACGCTATTATCAAGGGCCAATAAATGCGTTTATCGCAAGCTGGCTACCTTGAAAAAAAATATTATTTTGCCTATTGCAGAAACTTGCGAATGGCATAGCATAGATAGTGTGGTACCTGAACAGGCAAGGAGTTTTAGTTGAAAGGATATAAGTATAACGGAAAAAAGTATCGAAGTTACAGAGAGTTGGCCGAAGCAGTCGGTATCCCACCGTATCTGCTTTATAACCGTATCTGCAACAGTGTCGGCAAGAATATGACCATCGAAGAGGCTATACAGACTCCGATAAAAAACGCCAGCGAGTGTGCGGCTAAGCCCATTACGGTAAACGGCGTAAATTATCGAACGCAAAGTGAAGCCATGCAGGCATACGGCATCAAGGTTGGTCACTTCTACCGCACGCTGAAACTCTGCGGCGGAGACAAAGAACTTGCATTTAAACAATGCATCGAGGAGGGGAAGGTATGAAAGCACATGTGTCTTCGAGTGCTCAGGAACCTATCAAAGAAGCTGCGCTCAAAAAGGTTATCAGTAACGCCAAGGTCGGAGCCGTAGAAATGTTTTTCATGTTCCGTGACCTGATTGTCAATATGCTCGATGAGGGCGTAAAGGATGTCAGTGAATCGGTTCGTGAAAACAAAATCAATGCGGCTGCGCAAACAAGGACTGAATACAACACGAATTGTGCATACACCAGTGCCATTGATGAGTTTATCGTCGATTTGCCGAACAATGACTTTTCTGTGAAATTCGATGGTACGCCGGAGAAGCTGCAAAGCATCGTCACGGATAAATTCCGTTTCGAACTATCTTTAGCGCTGGAGTTTGATATTAAGGCTTTCTTGAAGAAATCCGGCATGACAAGAGAAGAGTTTGAGGTGATTGCCGCCAATGCCTTAATGCTCGCTGAACAAAACGGCGGAATTAAAACATATCTGTTTAAGGAGAACTGACTATGAAAGCACATGTAACTGTACTCGACCCACAGAAAGCATACAAGGAAGTCATTGAAAATGCAGACCTCACAGAAGTGAGTATGTATCTGGCTTATCGCTATTTCGTCATGCAGATGATGGAAGAACTGGATATTCTGCATAAAGGCAAGGTAGAGCCGACAGATGAACAGTTCAAAGAATGCCTTGATGAAGCACTTGAAAACACAAGTGATTTCTTGGATGATACCTACGAATCTGTTGTTGACACGATTACTGAACTTGACCCGGAGAGTAAGGGTGGGGATTACACGGTAAACTTTAACGGAACCGTGGAAGAGCTTCGGGAAATGCTTGGCAGCATGATGGAACATGAACTGGCGGCAAATTTGGAGCACGAATTCGTTGATTTCGCAGAAATGACTCACACAACTCGTACCATTTTTGAATGGCAGGTAGCTACATCTATGGCTCATACCATCAATACGCATGGCAGTATCGAGGAATTTCTGTTTGGCGAAGATGAAGACGAAGCAAATTTGAACACAACTCCTGTGTTTGGCAAAAAGTCTTAACTTTTGGAGGTGACCGTTTCTGCAGAATCTATATATTAAAATCCCGGATGGCGCAAACGTCGTAATCGACAAGCTCTACGAAAATGGTCATTCCGCTTTCGTTGTGGGCGGCTGTGTAAGGGATTTCATTCTCGAAAAGGAACCTCACGATTGGGACATCTGCACGGATGCTCTGCCGGAACAAGTGATGCAAATTTTCGGGGAAAAGAATGTAATCCCTACCGGAATCAAACACGGTACGGTCACAGTCTTGATTGGAAACGACAACTATGAGGTGACGACATACCGTATCGATGGCATGTATTCAGACGGAAGACGACCAGACAATGTAGAGTTTACGCAAAATCTCATTGAGGATTTGTCCCGGCGTGATTTTTCCATCAATGCAATGGCTTACAACGATAAAATCGGACTCATTGACCCGTTTGATGGAATTTCCGACATCAAAAACAGACGAATTTGCTGTGTAGGCGACCCCGGAAAAAGATTTGGAGAAGACTACCTGCGAATTCTTCGCGCAATTCGATTTTCGTCCACATTTGGGTTCATTATTGACAAGCATACCAGAATGGTCGCGGCTATCAATGCTCCTAATCTGCGTATGCTTGCCAACGAAAGAGTAGGAGCTGAAATCCGAAAGATTCTCTGCGGCCGTTATGCAGCAGATGTAATTGATGAAAACAAGACCAGTATCGCATGGGTCATCCCGGAAATCATCGATATGGTTGGATGTGAGCAGAACAACCTATACCATGTAGAGGATGTGTTTCAGCATACGCTCTCCGCAATGCGGAATATGTCCACAAGCAATATTTTCCCGGCAGAATGGGTAGACGACTATGTTCGTTGTGCTTTATTCTTCCATGATATTGGCAAGCCGAAATCAAAAAGCACAGACGAAAACGGCTGTGACCACTTTTATCACCATGCGGCAAAAAGTGCAGAAATCACATACGACATCCTGACAAGGCTTCGTTTCAACAGCAAAGACCGTGACATCATCGTGGAACTTGTCAAAAATCACGATATGGAACTTGTTGCGACAAAAGCCTGTGCCAGACGAATGCTCAATAAGTTTGGCGTAGACCAACTACACAGACTTCTCAAAATTCGTGAATGTGATAATAGAGCGCATTCCGAGTTGGCTTATCCGAGGTTCAAGAACACAGTTGCTTTTGCGTGCTGTGTTGAAGAGGTCTTGGACGAGCGCTCAACTTTCTCTATCAAAAATTTGGCAGTAAACGGAAATGATTTGATTGCCATTGGCTTTAAGCAAGGGCCGGCAATCGGTTCTGTTCTTAACGACCTGCTAAACCTTGTAATCGACGAACAAATTCAAAATGAAAAAGCCGCATTATTGGAGGTTGCGGCGGAAAGGCTACGCGATGTTTGATAGTATTATTACGACTTCACAGGCAAAAAACGCCGTGGATGAAAACAATGGCACATTTGTGCTTCTTAGACTGAAAGATGATTTCGACAATATTTTGAACGGCAGTAAAACCATGGAGATTCTGAAAAGCAGTTGCTGGAATTTGAAAACTCCGTTCTTTGTTCTTTGTTGCAATGACGAGGATGATAAGATTGTCGGCAGTTTTATTTGCGATAAAATCGATGATTTATACTGCCCCGTAGAACTCCCCAACATCAATTCCTTGGAGCAGCTTCCGTACCATACTAAGCAGTGGCTTGTTCAGAGCGGATTGACTTACTACCAGCTCTGCGCTATGGCGAAACGCCGTCAGCGTCTGTATGGGTGGATGGTCAACTCTCCTGTTGTACTTGACTTGCCTTTAACGGTTATTGGGGAAGAGTACCCGCCTCAGGCTTGGAAATATCTGAGCCTGACGGGGATTCAAGCCCAGCTGGCGCTCGCAGGCGCTTACGCCCCATGAGCAGCACTTATATCATCGGTGATGTCCACGGCAACTACAATGGTCTCGTTGAGTCCTTGCAGAAAATGGGTTGGAAAGAGAATGAGGATAGACTCATCTTCGTGGGCGACCTTGTAGACCGTGGTATCGCAAATAAGAAAGTTATTGATTTTGTGGCAGAACACAAGGACACCGTACATATCGTGCTCGGCAATCACGAACTGCAGCATAAGAAAATGGTTCAGTATTATCGAATCCTTGCCAAGAATCCCACGGTACGCAAACTGGCCGCAGGAATATTCCTTCGTTTTGCGGAGAGAGAGCGTATCATCAGGGCGGGCGATGAAATCAACACTATGCGTTGTGATATAAATGAGCGGAAAGAGTTTCTGAACAATACCCCAAAAACATTCCTTGACTATCAGGAACATTTCATCGTTTATACGATGGCATGGGAAGACGATACGCTTTGGAAACTCATGCTCTATTTGCTGGATGAGATGTGCGGTGCGCCTTACGATGCGCAGCATACCATCTATGAGTATCTGACAGGGAGCAACAAAACGCGTGAACGGTTTGAGGCTGTATTTTCTAATACCGCAGCAGAATTCGTGATAAACACGACAGACGCGCTTGCAAGATACCAAAGCGTTCGTATCACGCACAATAATCCGTTTGGCGGCGTGCATAGCTATGATGGTGACGAGATGTTGGCAGAGCACAAAAATACCCTGTATGTATTCGGGCATGTTCCACACGACAAAGTCATCAGGATTGACCGCGAACGCTCCGGGTGTACCTATCTTGACATCGATTTGTCACCAGAAAAGGTAGGCATAATGCGACTGAATGATATCATCTGAATTTGCACATCCTCTCGCTTTGCGGGAGGGTATTTTTATTTTAATACCTTTCATAATTGACCGTAAACACTTATTGTGGTATAATATAAATATAAGATATGATATAGGTAGGAGTATATAAGTGCCAATTTTCAATGATATGACAAACAAAGAAGCTGCAAAAGTTCTGAACGATTACAGCACAGTAAACAGAAACGCATCACTGCCATACATCAACGAGGCAATCCATGCAGCTATCAAAGCTCTTGACCAAATTGATAATATCAAAGCGCAAAATGCCGAATACAAGACAAGGCTTGGAATTGATGAAACGGTCGTTCCAAAGGATGCCGACACAAAAGTCGAAATCGTTTGGTATGAGTGGCAGGAAGCTCCCGATGTAACTTGGAGTTCCGGTTCGTTCACAAAGCTATACGGCTGTATGAAGCAGCGCGGTGGGGAAGTATATCGGATTACAAAGACGATATACGGCAAGTGTGTATCCATAAAACGCGAAAAATGGGACGATAAGCATTCGCATTGGATGCTTTCAGCATAAGGAGACGAAATGACAAAAGAGGAACTTGAAAAGGTGGTTCAGGGAGCGGAGTACGATTTTCTTCGGGAAAACCCGCACCTTGGCAGCAATATCATGTTTTTAACGCTTGGCGGCAGCCATGCTTACGGTACAAATGTTCCCGGTTCTGATGTTGATGTCAGAGGCGTAACGGGAGATTCCAAGTATGACCTGTTAGGATTTGGTACATTTGAACAGGTTGTGGAACAATCTACCGACACGACGATTTACGGTTTCCGTAAACTTGTATCGCTCCTTATTAACTGCAACCCCAACGTCATCGAAATGCTCGGCAGCAAACCGGATAATTACCTGATGGTATCTCCGGAAGGGCAGATGCTGCTTGATAATAAGGCTCTTTTCCTTAGCAAGAAAGCCTTGTACAGCTTTGGCGGCTATGCAAACGACCAGCTTCGCAGACTTCAAATGGGTTTGTTGCAGAACGATGTCAACACAGATATGAAAGAGGAGTTTGCGCTAAGAAGCGTGCAGCGTGTACTTAGTGGTCCCGACCTACAGCACAACGCTCCGGCCGAAGCGGAAAACCATTTCAACATCTCTATTGGGAATGTTAAGGATGAAGAAATCAAACGGCAGCTTGTTGTCAATGCCGCACTTACCAATTTTCCGCTTCGTGACTTCAAGAGTCTTATTAAGGCCGTGAATGCAACGGTTGGACAGTTCGACTCTCTGGGAAAGCGAAACACCAAGAAAGACTTTCCTCATATCAACAAACACGCAATGCATCTTGTTAGACTTTACTTGATGGCATTTGATATTCTCGAACGCGGTGAAATCAACACCTACCGAGACAAAGAGCATGACTTGCTTATGGACATCCGGAACGGAAAGTTTGTACAGGAAGACGGCACATATCGGCAGGAATTCTTCGAGATGGTTGACGAATATGAAAAGCGGCTCAAGTATGACGCAGAAAACAGCCCATTGCCCCAAAAACCTGACATGAAGAAAATCGAAGAGTTGGTAATGACCGTTAATGAATCTCTTTTGGAAAAACAGTATAAGAGGTGAACTAAATGTTTGAAAATTCACTGATTGTCGTTAATATCAAGCTCGACAATGCGCGATGGTTCCTGCGCGGGCTCAATAAGCCATTCGACCCTTTTGCACAGAAAGCGATGCATGATACCATGATTGGAATTGCTAACTGCACGGAAGCTGTTTGGGCATACCATATCGGTAATGAAATCGTCTTGTATCTCAACCCGAACGCAATAAGCAGATGTAAGACTATGCTCTCCGGTATGACGAGAGACAACCTTGTCTCTTATATTGCAAGTTTGACCACTGTCATCTTTAACCTCAATTACGGGCGGCTCATGGAAAAGCTGGACAAATGCTCTAATATTGAGAAAATCCGGCTTGATAACTACAAATCCAAGCAGTACCTTGCAAGATTCGATTGCGCGGTACGCGAATGCGACAGAGATATCACCCCCATCATCAAAACAATCAAAAACACGCAGGAGATTCTGTATTGCAAAATCATTGACGGTAGCGGCGGATACAAGGTTTATAACGCTCTTTCGGATGTTGATAAATACGGCGAATACTTCGCCAGAACCGATATCGGAGCATACACCCAGATTCCAACAGCCCCAAATACTCCCCGTTGCAGGTGGACAGAAGAATGTTTTGGAGCGATTATGGGCGTTAACGGTTACCTTGACGAAAAAAGCGCGTTTTGCAAGAATCTTAGGATTGCTTTAGCCGCTGACTGATTTTCTTGCTATTTGCTGCAAAGTAAATATACTTAGAGCATACCAGAAATAAAAGCAAACAAACATTTAAAATCAACATACCGCCATATCGTTGTGAGGTGACGGTATTTTTGTTTGCTACAGGTGCGAATGATAAGTGAACATGGTTTTACTGGTCGCTTCGCACCGAGTATTATATAGAAAGGATATGGTACCGTTGCAGTAAGTAGTATCTGACCATATTGTTTGGTCAAAAAACAGACAAACATTGTACAAAATGCATGACAACTCGTTGCTTCATTTGTGCAAGTTTGCTGTTGCAACCCACACAGGTTGCGTTAGATTGAAATAGGGCAATATCAATGCGAGAGCATTCCCGCAAACCGTTGCAACCCACACAGGTTGCGTTAGATTGAAATATTTCTGGAATTCAGGAAAGGCAAACGAACTTGTGTTGCAACCCACACGGGTTGCGTTAAATTAAAAAATCAATACAACGTCATCTCAATGAGGTGGCGTTGTTTTGTTAGAGAGGAAAGATTAAAATTGAATATTATCGCTCATAAATCCAAGGACGGCAGAGAGCAGAGCCTACAGGAACACAGTCAAAATGTTAGCAGAATGGCTGTCTCTTTCGCGGCTCCTTTTGGCGGGGAAAAGCTTGCAGAAAGAATAGGGTTAAGTCATGATGCTGGCAAAAACACAATGGGTTTCCAGCAATATATACGAAATCCCGGCAAATATGCAAAATCCCCGCATGCCGTTATCGGAGCAACACTGAATGGCATAGCCGGAGATTTCCCGTCTGCCGTTATCGTAGAAGGCCATCATAGTGGTTTGCACAACATGTGCGACACCAGAAGCAACCTTAATGCAGCGTTAGCCGAACGCGGTCAGGATGTTGTTAAGGCTCAGGAATACTTTTCCACAGACGCTATCAGCCAAACCGCAGTCTTTCCAGAATTTGCACGGAAAAATAGAGTTCTTGGTCAGTTCTCATTCATAAAAATGGAGTTTTCATGCCTTACCGATGCTGATTATCAGGACACGGAACGGTTCATGCATGGTTATTCTCCGAGAAGTTATGACTACGACAGCTTTTCTGACATCTATGATATGTTCAGAAAGCACATTCAACCATGGATTGATAAAGACAATAAAATGGTAAAGGAGAATGACCAACCGCTCACTAAAGACGAGGAAATCAACCACATGCGCACGCAGATGATGCTACAGTGTTTGGATGCCGGTTCCAATTCCCGGAAAGGAGATATTCGCACACTGAGTATCCCTACTGGTGGGTCCAAGACCTTATCTTCTTTTGCTTATGCGATTGCGGCGGCAAAGAAAGATACGAGTATTAAGCGTATCATCGTCGTCATCCCATTTAATACAATTACAACGCAGACAGCTTCTGTACTGCGTGGAATTGTAGGAGAGAAGAATATTCTGGAAAACCATTCTGGATTTGATTTTGAGGACAGCAAGCAAGGCAAGCTTCTTCAATACGCATCCGAAAACTGGGATATTCCGATTGTCGTCACGACGAATGTACAATTTTTTGAGAGTTTCTTTTCCAACAAGCCTGCTAAAAGCAGAAAGCTCCACAACATCGTCGATAGCGTTATCATCTTTGATGAGGTACAGCAGTTTCCGGCAAACTTCTTGAAGCCCTGTATTAAATGTATCGAATCTCTTGCAGCTAACTTTGGCGCACGAGTCGTTCTCAGCACTGCTACACAGCCTGCTCTTGAATCTTATTTCAATACAATTAAGCCCCGTGAAATCATCGATGATTCAGAAAGCTATGTGGAGCCGTTTCGTCGCTGCAATATTGATAATATCGGCACTATCAAAGCAGAAACCCTCGTAAAACGAATCCAAAAGCATAAGCAATGTCTGTGTGTTGTCAATGAAAAGGATGAAGCTAAGTCCATTTACAACGCTGTAAAGAATGGCCGGTGCAAGAACTTGTATTGCCTTACTACAGACATTACTCCCTATGACCGAGAAAGACTTCTCCGTCGAATCAGACAGAATTTGAAAGATAATGAACCTTGTGTTGTTATCTCGACATCTCTGATTGAATCCGGCGTGGATGTAGACTTCCCGTGTGGTTATCGAGAACTATCGAGCCTTGATTCCATTTTGCAAACAGCAGGGCGCGTAAACAGAAATGGGCTTCGTGACTGTAATAGCTGCACGCTGTTTGTATTCGATGGACCACAGGCGGAATATCATGCGTTGAAGAACGGTGCTTCCAAGAGTCAGTATGACAATATGGGAGACTTCGGAAACAGAAAGTCCATCACCAAGGATATCCTGCAGAAATATGATGCGGATTCGCCGAAAGCAATCCATGAGTATTTTTCGAGACTCTACGGTTATAAGGGCGATGGGCTTGATAAATTCGACATCGTAAAGATGGCGAACTCAAAACTTATCCCATTTCAGGACATAAGCCAGAAGTTCAAAATCATCGATGAAGATACCGTAACGGTCATCATTTCCCAGACAGCCGAAGCATCTGAACTTGTCGGAAAGATTCGTAATCAAACCGCAACAAAAGATGATATCCGCAAAGTAGGTAAATATGCCGTTTCTGTGCGAAGAAGCAAATACGATAAGTACCTTGCAGCTTCCACCGAGGTATTGACCACAAAAGTATGCAACGATGTAGAAGAACCTGATATTTGCAATCTCGTAGATATGGGATTGTACACAAATATCGGTGTCATCTTTGACGCAGCAGCCTGAGGGATGCTTGCCATTTGCTGCAAAGTTAGTATACTAAGGTCATACCAAAAATAAAAAAGGCACTTTTACAATTTAAAATCGACATGCCGCCATCTCGTTATGAGGTGGCGGTATTTTTGTTGCCAAAAAGAAACGGAGGATTTAATCGTGAAAATACCATGTGTTGATAGACACAAAATTATAGAGAATGCGGAACTTATCAACAGCAATCACAAAGCAATTCGTGTCTATCCTAAGCCCATCATCTTAGAGGTTGACTCTAAATTTGCCGGATTCACCATTCCCGGTATGCGTGTTGAAGGCGTTACCTATGAGGTTCCCACCTTTTCCGCATTAAAGGGTGCAATCGATGCAATTTATTGGCATCCCGGCGTTGAAACCATTCCAACCGCTGTTTATATCAACAATCCCATAAAGAAAGAGCGTATCACGCAAAACGGATACAACGAAGGTCGCGGTCAGCGTTCTCGTGAATGTCTTGTCAATGTTCGATACACCATCATCGTCTATCTGGTTCAGATGAATACGATGCAGGAAGGTATGAACCTTGGTAAATATTACGAGATGCTTACCAAGTACATAAACGGCGGCTGCGGAAACAAAGTGCCGTATCTTGGTATTGCAATGGACCCGATGAATTTCAAACTCATCAACAGCGATGACATCAAACCAACGCAGCCTTTTAACGAAGACCTTGGGTTTATGCCATTTACCGAAGATTACACAAAGCCGAAAGACCCTGACTTGGTTTGCAGACATCTGACAATCGAGAATGGGATTATCGACTTCACGAAAGGAGAGTATTTCCACTGTTATGAAGGACTTACTTAATGTTCTGTACGACCATTACAATGCACAGTTACCGCTCGGAACCGTCATGCCTTACGGCTGGACGATTGTGGAAGTCAATTACGCTGTAGAGGTCAATGATGATGGTGAACTCACCGGAATCTATGCACTTGGCGCAACATCTGACGCTGATGAGGTGGAGGACAAGGCCAAGACCAAGGCTAAAGGCAAGGATACACCCTATCAAAAATTCACGGTTCCTGTTCGCCGTACCCGTACGAGCGGTGCTTACCCGTATCTGTTTTGCGATGCCGCACATTATATGTTTGGCACTCCGAAACACGATGGTAAAGGTAAGGTTAGCACTATCGACTATTACGGTGCGATGAAAAACGCAGTTTTGGGACTTCGTGAGTATCTGGGTGAATCTCCGGCTCTTTGTGCCATCTACAAATTCTATGAGACTTGGGACAACACCAAAGCAGAAGAAAACCCCTACATCGTTGCAAGCAACGTCGCCAATGGCGGTCAGTGCATGTTCTTCTATAATGGCAAGCCCATTTTCGAAGACGATGTGTTCAAGAAAAACTACGAGAAGCTGACAACGGCATACGGTGAAATGCCTATTCCTCAGAAAGATAAAAACGGGAAATTCGTTTTGCCTTCTAAACCCACCTATATCCGCAGCATGATTAGCGGAGAAGTCGGATTGAAGGCGACGCTTTTCAATAATGTATCCGTCAATGGTGTAAACGCATACCTTCTCTCGAACAACAAGAAGAACACAAACTACTTCGGTCGGGAAAAGGGCAATGCCATCCCCATCTCGCAGAAAGACGGTCATAAAATCTGTGAAGCCGCGAAAGACCTGCTGACGCGTAGAAAGAACTTTTTCATTCCCGCAAGCAAAAGCTGCAACCTCAAGAGAAGTATGGTCGTATGGTGCGATGATGTTCCTAAGGAAGAAGAAAGTGCCATTATTGACCTCTGCTTCGACACCGTCTCGAATTCGCTTTCTATTCCTAATGAAAGCGGAAGCGAAATGACCGAGCGGATGCTTCATATTGCTCAGATTCGAAAGGGGAGAATGATTCCTCTGTCGGAGAAAGAGAAGAACGTGAAGGTCAATGTTTGGACTGTCGGTACTCGTGGAAAAGGCAGCATCGTTTCTGATTTCACCCAAATCACGTTAGGTGAGCTTTGTGAGCATTTCCAGCGTCATTATGATAATATGGAAATCGTGCGCAGCCCTAAGTGCAAGGAGAATGACGGAACGGTTCGTGACTTTGCGCGTCCCACTACCGTATACCGTTCCTTGTTCGCCAAGGACGAAAAAGGGAAAGTCAAAGTAGATAACCCTGTTCTTTGGAAGCAGATTAGCCGCAGCGTCTTCATGGGAGAGAAATACCCGGTTCGTGTTCTGGATATGGTTCTTTGCCGTGCAGACCGAGAGAGTAAGAAAACCCTCGATGATGGCGTGTGCTGCATTTCCGCCACAATGGCAGGGATTATCAAAGCGTATCTCATCAACAACGCAGGAAAGGAAGATTTAACTGTGTCTCTGAACGAAAACAACACCACCCCCGCGTACCTTACGGGACGCATTTTTGCACACATGGAGAGTGCTCAGCGAGCAATCGACCCAAGCAACCAGACCACGTTCGTGAAGCGTTACTTCGCGCGTGTTATGGAGAACCCGGCCGAAACCATGCCGCAGATGCACTTGAGCTTCAACCTACTCCGTGCAAAAGCTAACAACGACGACAAAAAGAGCGCTATTTTCACGGCAAAGGAAAAGGTTATTTCTGAGCTGATTGATATGCTAGACGATAATTATCCCAACAAGCTCTCTCCTGAGCAGCAGGGCTACTTTGTAGTCGGCTATTATCAGCAGCGCCGTGAGAATATCCGTTGCGCCGCCGCACTCGCAGCAAAGAACGTAAAAAACAACGACTAATCAAGGAGAATAAAAACATGGCTATGATTGAAAATATTCTGAAAACCCCCACCACCATCGAAGTCGTCTTTGACGCTAAGATGTCCAACCCCAACGGCGACCCCGACAACGAAAACGCACCTCGCCAGAACTCTGAGGGCTTTGGTTACATGACCCCTGAGTGCGTCAAGTACAAGATTCGCAATGTTCTGAACATCATGGCGAATTTTGGTGAGATTGACCCTGACACCAATCACCTGTACTGTTCTCCCGATACTTACAGCATCGAGAGCAGCATTCGTGAGTGCTTAGGCAAAAAACCAAGTGACTTCAAAAAGCTCACGTTCGAGGATGAGCTTACTATGCGCAAACAGCTATGCAATTACTTCGTGGATGCGCGGTGGTTTGGCATGGTCAACACATCTTATTCGAGCTATAACACGCTCGGCAAAATCGAGGGCGCATTCCAGCTCAGCTTTCCGATGTCGTATGACCCGATAAGGATTGCTTCGATTTCCAATACTCGCTGCTGCGTTTCCTCTGATGATGAACGCAAGGGAAACGAAAAGGTGCCGAAAAACAAAGACCGTACGATGGGCCGTTTCAGTGTTGTTGAGTATGGTTTGTATCACATGTACATTCAGACAAGTACCAAGGCAATTCTGCGAAACGGTGTGACTGAGGATGACCTCAAGCTCCTCATTCAGACCATCCTGCACATGTTCGATGATGACATGAGCTCCGTTCGTCCTTCGATGACGGTTCGCAAAGTTGTTGTCGTACGCCAGAACCGCAACAGCGGCCGCGTACGTCCTACCGATATCGAGGACGCTATGGTCGCAAAGCTGAAGCCAGGTGTTAACAATCCCACTTCCTTTAACGACTATGACCTTGAGTTCAAGCGGGACATGCTGCCTGATTCTGTGGAGGTCAAGGAGTATACTATGGATAACCCGGAAGGCGTTATCCTCTAATCCATTTTCTCGTAAGAGTCTGCCCATTGTGGGCAGGCTCTTTTTTGTTTGTGTTGATTGACTACATATAGTTTATGTGGTATAATATAAACATGAGAATTTCAGAACCAAAACAAAATTACAGAACAATCAAATGCGTGCATATTCTCATTATGACGATACTGTACATCGCACTTATTGGTGTATTGATTACAGTCATAGGAGAGCCAAGCCGCACGGCAGCAGCGTTCTTAGTTGACATTTTTTGCTACAATGAAATGCTTCGCGTAACGTATCTGTACTACGAGCGTTTGCGAAAGCAAAGTAAAAGCAAAACAAAGATTGAAATGAAGTAGGGAGGAGATTTGGAATGACTGTAAAGGAGTTGAAACGGTATCTGGATGACGTTCCGGATACCGCAATCGTTGTAATAAGAAACCATACTGCGCCTACAATCCTCGAAAAAGCATGGGCCAGACATATCTCAGCTATCGCAAAGCCGGATGGCAGGTATGTGCCAAAAACCGTAGATTCCAAAGGCGACAATGTCGAGGTTGTCGTTTTTGATTGACCGTGAGGGCAAAAGATTGTCAAATTCAGTCGTAGACATCCTGAATATGCTCGAAATGGGCGAGTCTGCCGATATGATTGCCAGCGATATGAACTCAAAGACAACGAATATCAGAAGAATCATTCGGGAAAATGATATTGGTCAGGATACCATCAGTACAACGCTACAATGGCGAAAAGCAATCAAGAGATTGCTGCCAGACCGAGAGGCACATATCATCCGCTGGAATGAAAGCAAAGAGTCGGCCATTCCCTATAAGCTTTGTGTTCCGAAACATTTTTTGAATGCTGCCGGAAGCGCTCCTGTAACTGTGATTCCCGTCATTGCCATGCTCAGAAACACGCCGCAGGATTACTTTGGTCAAAATCTGGAAGTGATTCCGTGGCGAACAATCGTACAGCATTTGCTGTCAGAGGACGACGAACAATGTGTGCGCTTCGTCTTGCGAAAATGGGAAGCAGCAAATCCGGAAGAGGCCGCTCTCGGGAATCCTCTCGGATATAAAGATGTCAGTAGACGGCGCTACGCAGAAAAACTGGATAGTATTGCGATGACACACTGTCTGTACGGGGATTTGGAAAATATTCTTCCAAAAGAGTTTTCAGTTGCACGGATTTAGCATTGACTACAACACGCTTTTGTGGTATAATATAAATATACCGAATAAGAACACACATAATCAGTCAGAATGATTTCAAAATCATCTGGCACAAGACAAAGGGTGATAAAATTGAATAACATTTCGAAATCTCTCTCTAAAGCACCATCCGTCTTAACAGCTGTCGCATGTATCGTATCGTTTGCCATGTTGGTTACGTTGCTTCTGTTTCAGGGCGGAATCCTCTATTCTATGGGGCTGACTATGCTGACATCTGACATTCTGGTCACTGCCATTACCATTGTGCTTGCGGTATGCGCAATCCTTTCTCTGGCAGCTATGATTCGAAGCATGGTCGCAAACAAAAAGAATAAGAAACTCATCCACAACATCATCGCAGATGTAGAGGGAAGCAAAGAAGCAGAGAAGACGGCTTCTCCTGCTCCTGTGCAGCCACAGGAAGAGGTAAAGAAAGAATCTACTCCTGCTGTTTCTGACACATCCTCCGATGACGATGAGCCGGAAGAAGCGAATGGCGAGTCCATCCCCGAAGTAGTCACTACTGCTACCCATGTAACACCTGATACGAAAGATTCTGACAAGAAGATTGTCGGTTCCGTAGTAAGCAAGGGCATGGATGAGTCTACGCTCGAAACGCTTGATAAGCTCATGGAACAAGAACAGAACAACGAAAAGGATATGACTCCTCCCGTTGTAGTGGCACCCGATGTCCAGTCTGCTATGCAGGAAAAGACCGAGCCTGTGGAAAAGAAGCAGGACGAACATGTTGAACAGGCATGTGCTCCCGTCGAGGAAGAGCCTGTTAAAGAGGAGCCTGTTAAGGAACCCGTTGAGGAACCTGTTCCGGCAAAGGAAGCTGTTGAGGAAACTCCTGCCCATGAAGAGGAACAGCCTGCGGTTGAACTCACCAAGTTTGAAAACTCCATGGTGATGTTGATGAAACGCGGTAATGTTCCGGAGAACGTATACGCCATCGAAGAGTACAAAGAAGGTGCCGTGTGCCTGACTCATGACAAGGAACACTACTTCGTTTACATCTGCAAAGACAACGATGCGGATGACGTTGAGTATTTCCCGATTCATGACGAAAAGGCTGTTGCAATGGCATTTGCGACACGTATCCGTAACAAGATGAACGACAAAAAACCTGCCTGACGCAAAGCAGCCTTGCTTGTTGCTGCAAAGTAGCTACAATTAACCCATACGAAAAATAATCCACTTAAGCATTCGCATGCTTGAGTGGTTTTTTCTTTTTGGGAGGATTTCAGCTGTGAAACGCTTATTATATAAATTGTTGTGCGTTGTTTTTTTTGCAGCAATTATGGCAGGATGTGCTATGTTCGCTGTGAGAATCAAAGACAATATTACAAGAGAATATGTCGTTCCGGAACAATACGGTATCAATGGACAAATCACATACTCTTATACGAACGATTCAGATACCGATATTGTTTCTGCGAACGAAAATAAAAAATGCTATTTTGTTCGCGGGAACAATTTCACAGACAACGAAATATCCATTATAAATATCATTATTGAGAATATACGAACAATGAATGAAACCATCACCATCAACACATCTATCTCCCCGCATTCGATGCGTATTCTCTTAAAGGAAAGCCTTAAAACTCCGGATATTTTTTGGGTAACGGGCTATCAAATGGAATACAACAAAAACGGCCAGACATATTATAAAATTTATCCGGCCTATAGTATGAGTGCGGATAGTAAAAATAGCTTGGAGAAAAAACTTCAAAAGGAAACCGATTTATTCTTACAGAACAATGCCGAGGCACTGAACCACGATGTCTGGACAGCAGCCTATGCGGTCAATGATTGGCTATGCCAAAATGTCACATATACGGATGAAAAAAATATCCAGAACGGTCAATACTATCCATACAACAGCATCGTTGCTCCACTTCTGAGAAAAGAAGCTATCTGCTCCGGATACGCAAAAACATTCGCATACCTGATGAATAAAGCAGGATATGAAGCAGCTTACTGCACAGGTTACACAAACGGCGGAATATATCATGCATGGAACGCTATCGTTTATAATGGCGAAATAACATATATCGACTCGACCTATAACGCTTCCGGTAATCATATGGCGTATTTCTGCAGAAATAAAGAAGATTTAAAAGAACGAACAGAAAATTCAATAATATGGTTTTCTGCAAGCGATGATTGATTGACTATTGCAACTTTATGAGGTATAATATAAATATCACCACAGAAAAGGAGTTATCATATGTCATATAAAGTATTTGCTGTTATTATTTCTGCCGCTATGCTTTGTACTATGCTTGCGGGATGCAAAGATAAAGCAGGGGATATGAATAAAAACAGTCTCACTATCGGAACTGCCACAACGGAAACAGCAAGTGCTGCGACAGGCGAAGCAGCACAAGGAAATGGCGTGAATACGAATCCCGCTATCAACGGGTATACCGACGAAGACTTGGAGAAGATGGATAAGAGTGCTCTGGATACACTCAAAGACCCTGAGCCGACTCCAGAACCCAATACTATTGTTGCTGACTTATATGAAAAATATAACATTGAAGCAGATGACGAGGAAAGTGAAAGCGGTCCTGTAGCTTCTGCATATCAATCTCATAAGTTGGCCGACAACAATGTGACTTGGAAAGAGATTCTCGATTATGCCGAAATCCCGGTGACAGAAGAAGTCAAGGCAGAGTACGATGGAATTGCAAATCCTGTCATGCAGGTGGAAAAAGCGCTGGGAGATATCAGCGATTACAAGGCTCGTAAGGTCGATTTCAGCAATTATCTGTCCACAATGAATTCGATGCTCTATACGATGACCAACAATCCCATGATTTATACAAACGATGCGTATAGTGGACAGATTTCGGAGTTCAGAAACAAATATTCCGAATACGCAAATCTGCTGGCAGGGGATAATCCTCTGATTACAAAAGACCAGCTCGCAGAACTGAAACAGTCTATCGTTGACGAATATAATTTCCTTACAGGAAATGGGTTTATGGTTTCTACTGTGGACTCCAATGTTGCAGAACAGCTTATCGCAGCGAATAAACCGCAGGCAGAGAGCGAAGCGTCAGCCGATTAAAAGCTCCATTTTCCTTGCTATTTGCTGCAAAGTAGTTACAATGAGAACATCAAGATAAGTCAAAATATCACACCCTGATTTATTTTGATTTCAAAATCTGTATCCTAACGGCTATCTCAATTCGAGATGGCCGTTTTTTATTGAAAAAGGAGGAAATAAAATGTTCGTATTGACTACTGTGACGCGCGATTGCAAGAACGGTGACCTTTATGTCAGTGTTGACGACAATGCCTATCTCACAAAGGAAGCAGCTTCAACAGCACTAAGAGCCCGCTATGAGGACTTTCTGAAGAGTATGGAACTCGAAGACAACGGCACAAGCGATGAAAACGGAAATGCTATGCCTGGCGGATACTGCATCACCGATGAAGCAAGTATCTACGATTATGCAGACTACGCAAATTGTCAGCTTTTGCCCATTGTCGTGATTACCACAAAAGAAATCCAGCCTGTTATGTAAAGGAGAGTTTGTCTATGCAAATCAAATTATACGGCAACGGTCATTCCTGTAATATTCCCGTTCAGGAAATTATCGATAAATACTGGAAAGATGAAACCGCACCGTTCTCCTTTGAGATGTCTACGGCTATCGGCGATGAAACTATCGCTGCAACCGCCATGCTTGGAGAGGAATCTCCGGACACATATCCAAGTATTCGTCTTGACAGCAGAAACGCAAGAAAAAACAGTTCTGCCACATGGTTCATTTTGGAAACGCCCAATGAGACAAATCCGTATGTTACGGGCTATGCTTATGCAGGCAACGATGAAACCGAAAGCGATTCTTGGATTACCAAAATCGTTGATGCGCCTCGCGGTGCTGACGACGATTCCAAGCGTCTAGTCTATATTGACGATGATATCGCTGAGACGGTGGACACAAAAACAGCCTCAAAATTGAACACAAAATATGGGAACCACTGCGCAGATTACTGTGCAACCAGTGACCAGCTTTTCGAAGGCAAGTTCAATTACGAGAAGTTCGGTAAGCGTCTGGCAGCCAATGATAAAGATATTGAGTTTGTGGAAGGCATGATTGTTTCCAAGAACGAAAATGTTATCAATCATGTGGCTGATATTCTGGACGCACTCGGCTTTACGGCCACCACGGGTTACTACGACCCGGCTGAAGATAAGAAAGCCAATATCAGTGATAAACTGACTGGCTATTATTACTGCGACATGTAAAGGAGCATCGTCCATGAAATTCAAAGTAACTGCTACGATTCCTGTCGAGCTTGAAATCGACTGCCAGTCCAAGGAAGAAGCCCTTGATACCGCCACGACCATTCTCCAAGAGCAGCGTGACGATGGCGATTACGCCAGTATCGTTGCTGACTGTATCGAGAGTGCTCTCGTATCCGGCAGCATCACGATGACTGCTGTTGACAACCATGAAGCCTTAGTCAATGAACTCCGCACGAAACGCAAGATTTCTATTCATGACATGGATGCGTTTCTGGGATACGAAATCGACAAAAATGATGACATGATGTTTGACGACGATTACATCAACGTCAATCTCTGGATGATGGATGTGGATAAGGCTCTCGGCCTTGATGTCTGCACCTCTGACAACGATGAATATGTCACCATTTCCGTCAATTGGTATCCGAAAGCTGCGGAGCATCCCAATAAACGCGAAATTGACATCTTCGTTATTTACGCGGAAACGTATGGCGATGATTTCGACATGGAGCTTGAAATGAATGACGCTGAATACGCTACTGTTCTTGCGGATTTCAAGAAGAAGTTCAAAGATACTTTCGGGAAATCCTTAGAGGATATATGGAACGAAGAGTCTGAGGAGGAGTAAGATATGGCAAGAAAGAAAGTTGAAAAAACACCTTTGTCGCCAAAAGAAGCTGCGTCGAAAGAATTTGCGATGACATCTTGTGTGCATTCCGGCGACCCATCCTATCGGTTTGAGGTAGGAGACAGTGTATCGATTGGCGCACTCAAGAACTGCGTCGTTGACGAGGTCTGTGAAGACGGCAGGTATTACGGCATCAAGTACGGAAAGGATGGTGCATGCTACGGCTATTGGTCTTGGCTCGATGTCAGACCGATTCCGACTTCTCTGGAAGCAAAGTATGCGCAGAAAGATTCGCCTCTTTTCCGTATGTCGTTCAGCAACCGTTCCATCGAATCGCTGCTCCATATGTACTACTACTTTGGTGTGGATATGGAACCCGATTATCAGCGCGGTTCCGTCTGGAACGACGAGGATAGAGTGAAACTGCTTGACAGTATTTTCGCCGGAAGGGAAATCGGGCGCTTCGTATTCCGAGAAGTTCCCTATGAGGAATCGTTGGAAAAGAAATGTATGTACGAAGTCGTAGACGGCAAACAGCGCCTTATGACACTCTGTGCGTTCTATGAAAACCGGTTCCCCTATAGAGGATGTTTTTACAATGAACTTCCCGCAGAGGATAAGAACTGGTTCGGAAGTGCAATGACAAGTTTAGCCTCGCTTTCTGATAAGGTTACAAAAAAAGAGGTCTTGGAAGTTTTTGTTGCACTGAACCAGAATGGCCGCCCCATCGAGGAGGCTGTGCTGAATCACGCAAAAAAGCTGCTCGACGACATTCGGTAACGCGATGTTGCCGCTTCGCAAAGTGAAGTTCCCGGCGTGGAGCTTGTAATCTGCTGCAAAGTCGGTATACTAAGCATATCCGAAAAATAAAAAGCAGTAAGCATTCAAAATCGATATACCGTCATCTCCTGTTGGGTGGCGGTATTTTTGTTTACTACACGCACAAAACGAAAGGAGCTATAATCCATGGGATGTTGGAACGCTACTTGCAACGTATCAAGGTTGCCGATTTTTTGCGGTGACGAAATCGTTGTAATTCCCCTTATTGCAGTTTCTGCTACTGTTACAGCAAATACCAGCTATGCAACTGATAACTTTGTTCCGTTTTCTTTTCCGATTGTTGGTAAATACAATGATTATGGCGGCATCGAAGACGCCGTCATCACTGAAGAGAACGACAAACTGATTCGTTCCTATGAGTTCTACAAAAGTAACGGAGATGGCACAGCACCTTACAAAGTCGAAATCGGCGATGACATGGAAAAGTTTATCTCCGAGGAGCTCTGCGGGAGCGACGCTTATTTTATCAAGACCAACAACACGATAACTTATCCAGATGGTCTTGCTCTTGTAAGCGTCTTCTTTGTCCATAAAAATCTGTACGATACTCTGGTTCACGAAATAGGCGAAAGAGTCCCGTTCAACATGAGCGAATGTCAGCGTGACCTGCTCAAAAAGAAGTTCGAGTATGAAGTTTCACTGTGCCGAAAGAACATTGAAGACATCCGTAACATGCAAGAGAAAAACCTTATAACCAAGGATTTTGCCGATGATTGGAAACATGCCAGCTTTGGCGAATTTTCCGCACTGGCTGCATCGATTTTCTGCCGTGGTGAGATTGTAAGTCCTTGCCGTGGACACTGGAAGCTTTTGGCCGAGGAATGTGTAAACTTTTCCAACGAAGGAATCATCGATTTGGCAGTTGAAAAAGCGCTCTTTATTCGTGCTTTATCTGCTCTGCGGATGGGCTTCCATTGTGATTCCGGCGCTGGTTCTCAGAGCTGCGAAACGCATATCCATTATCTCCTCGCGCAGTATGTCCTCAAATATATCCGTGACCATACTGAGGAAGGCCAGAAATGTGATACAAGTACGCATCCCGAAGAGGGAACAAAAGAGTTTTTCTTTTTTAGTTAACACAAACACGACCCGCAGACCTATTCCCGACTCTGTGCCAACTGTTCTGCGGAGTTTTCGGTAAATGCATCAATGACTACAAATCGAATTTTTACGAGGTGAATTAAAGAAAATGAATACTAATTTTTTTGTTGCAGAAGACGAAGTTTTTAACCCCAACAAGGTCCTTACGCGAAAAGGAATGGATACTTTTATTGGAGAAAGAAGCATCAAAAGTTACGCAGGTGTCCTGAAAAGAGACAACAAGCTCTTTTACAATTTCATTCGTGTAAAAGTTGCCGAAGGAAAAAATTGTGTTGATGCGATTTATGCGCGAAAAGCGATTGTATCGAACGGATGCCTACAGAATGATTTTTTCTCTTTTGGAGAGTACAACTTCGTCGCATTTGTGACCAATGGGAAAATCTATTGCGACTTGAAGAACTTCTTCAACGAACGCTTCGGCATCGAATCCATGTCCGATGAGGATGTTGCAAATCAGATGCACGATGAAGTGGAGAACTATATCCGCGAAACATTTACAGATTGCTGCGTAGACACAAATGTCGAAGAAATAGGCACAGCCAAAGCAAAATATGAATTTGTCTTTGGCAGAAAACGCTATATGTTCAACAACATTTCTTTTACAGCGAATCCCACCTCTTCCAGCGATGCCATTGTACTGTTTCTCGCTAATCCGAGTGAGTGGGTGAAAGAGTATGTCGAAAAGATGCTTAAAGAACAGGAGTGGAGCTTAAAGCACATTCGCCGACAGGTATCCATCGACAGATACAAAGAACAGAAACTTGCCGAATACAAAAAAACGCCAAGCAAGGATTTAATTCAGGCAAAACTGTTTCACGATTCGGTTCCCAAATCCGGTCAGGTAAAGGTAACCTTGGATATCGATGGTAAGCAGTTTGTCGGTAGTTTCGATTCCAAGTTCTTCGGCTATGCGGGAACCAATCTCGATGAAGCGATTCTTCCCGAAGCTGGTTTCAAGTATCCGGATTCTTTTACAGGATATTATGAGTTTTTGAGAGACAACAAGATAAATGTCGATTGTAAATACAATATGTTCCCATTCGCTTTTGTAAAAGAAATCGCTGCGTTCCGTGGCGACAAGATTTTCTGGAAGAAAGATGCTTGACACATAGCGCTCAAAGAACTCGAAGCCGAAGGCCGAAAGATGGGTCACAAGAGCCAACGCAAAGCCGCAGCGAAACTCGCTGCCTAACACGAATAACATACCCCGCCGTTCACCCTTAGTTGGGTGGGCGGCTTATTTGTTGCGTCATCTCTTGCAATGTCACAACATCCGACTTTTGACGCACTTTCGCTTCTCGCGGAGTGGACTTCTTGGCGCGAGGATTGCAATTTGCTGCAAAGTAAGTAAACTTATAATATCCAAAAAATAAAAAACTTACATCATTTCAAAATTCTAAACCGCCATCTCGCCCAGAGACGGCGGTTTTTTATTACAGGAGAGATACCGTGAAAGAAATCGAATCAACCTATATCATTAACGAAACCATGTAGACTTCCCGAATTTTAGGAGGTTTGCTTTTTGTTTTGCTGCGAAAGGAGTTTTTATGAGTACCAAAAAAAGACCGTTTTCTCCGGTAGATGAGTTTATTAAGACTTTTAACGAAATGAGTGCCAGATACAGCCGCAACGAACTTTGGTACAACTACATTGATATGCACGCCATCGCACTTGCGAATACCTGTGATTCTCGGTGCAGGGACGCAAGGGAAGAACAGTACAACGCCATTGTCCAAAAGTACGATGAGAAGACTGTGAATCAGTTTGCTGTACTCACTGGCATCACAATGACGGCACTTCTGGAAAACCCGAAACAGGATTTCCTTGGCACTGTTTACCAGCGTCTGGGATTAGCCAAAAGCCGAGCTGGACAGTTCTTTACACCGTACAATGTCGGGCAGATGATGGCACGCATGAATATGCCGGATTCTTTCGTTCTGAACAAGTCGCGTATCTTCCAAGTAAACGACCCATGCTGCGGTGCCGGATGTCTGCTTCTGGCTGGGTACAATGCGATGCGCGAGCAGTTGGAACCCACTGACCCAGACTGGGACAAGTATGTTTTGTTTGTAGCGCAGGACATTGACCCTCTGGTCTGCAAGATGTGCTACATTCAGATGTGCTGCATTGGCGTTCCGGGAGTTGTCGTAGCAGGCAACTCTCTGTTCCCGGACGCAGAACGGAAACCGACAGATTTTTGGTTCACGCATAAGTATTTTGCTTTGGACGAGAAAGCTCTCGAAAATACATACCAACAAAAAAAGGAGTAACGACAAATGCATATGGTAACCGAAACCCGCCAGCTCCGCGATGGCGAGAAGCTGACTGAATTTTATAATCGCATCGACTGGAAGCCGCTGTTTGAGTTCGTCCAACGCTATTACGGTATCGGCGTTGAGCAGCCTCCTGTACCATGCCTCAAACCTAATGGTCACATCGAGGTGAATTGGCCGGAAAATCTGCGCGATAAGTGTGGTCTTTTCTGCCATACGTACTGCGAAGTATATCTGCAGACATTCTCGTCCTGCTGCTTCCACGACATCACCTACGACAAGGACATTGTCGATAAGTACCTTGCTCGTCCGGACTTTTATCGTTTGAATATTTCTTTGGAAAACGACTGCAACGGCACTTCTTCGGATGCTTATTTGCAGCTGACATTTTCGCTGAAACACATCGAATTTTCCGGAGGGTACAACTTCGCAAACCTGTTCAGTGCCGAATACCGTAAAGATACAGGCTGGTTCGTTGTATCCGGAGAAGGCGAAGTCCTCATGGGAGCGAAGAAATAAAAAGTCGCCGCTCATCTTCGGATGGGAAGCATTTTCAACGCTAAGACGAACAGGAAACCTGAGATTATATTCAAGACACATTGCGCGTATGTGACGCAATGTGGTATAATAAGATAGAGGTGATACTGTGAAAATCTACACTCTTATCGGAGGCGTGAACGGTGCAGGTAAATCCAGCTTAACGGGTTCTTTGCGTTCCGAACGCAGCGATTTCGGCGTTGTAATAGACCCTGACAAACTGACCCTCCAATGCGGCGGCGATGAATACGAAGGCGGAAAACTCGCTGTCGAACGTATTGAACGCGCACTAGAGGACGGCGTAAATTTTACGCAGGAAACAACTCTTTCTGGGGGATATCCAAAACGACTCTGCAAACGCGCAAAGGAAGCTGGGTATTATATCCGCCTGTACTATGTCGGCTTAGACACTGCCGAAGAAAGTATTCGGCGAATCCGAAACCGCGTAGAACGCGGTGGACACGATATCCCCGTCAAGGATGTCGAGGCCCGATTTTCTCATCGTTTCGAAGATGTCTTGAAAGTTCTTCCATACTGCGATGAAGCCAAGTTTTTCGACAACGACAACGGGTTTGTTCTCGTGGCAGAGTATCGCAATGGGCAGATTCTTCCTGTTGGAACGTATCGGCCCGCATGGCTCAGCCAACTTCTTATACAGTCCACTTAACATTTTTGCCGCTCATCTTCGGATGGGCGGCATTTTTGTTTGGCCAAATTTTCCATTGCAAACGAAGAAGAAGCCATTCTGGAACTCAAGCCCGCTCTTGTTGAGAAGGGTTACCAGTTCAGCGAGCGGCAAAAATTCTGGGAAAACTTTCTCGACACTAAAGCCCCAATCTTGCGAATTCCTGCAACCTATGAGCAGAGAGTATGTTAGCCCATATCAGACAAGCACATATAAGCCGTCTTGTTATTTGCTGCAAAGTAGGTACAATAGTTGTATTAAGATAGATAAAAACATCAAATAATGATTTAATTTGCCTTATTCATAATCAGCAATTTTGCAGCCATCTCTTTCCGAGGTGGCTGCTTTTTTGTTGTCTACAACAAACTGGGAGGTTCTTTATTATGAAAAAATTCATCATCAAACTCGCTGCTGTCACAGGCATCATCGTCATCATCGCCGGAATTTCTGCTCTTGCAACAGAATTCAGCCTTGTCACCCTTGCCATCGTCTTTGCAGCCATAATCACAGAAAACGCACTGTGCGGTGCCTATCTGGACAAGAACAAGCACAGCAAAAAGTACGTCTATCGCAAGTATAACATTTACCACAATAATAACATTTACCGCAATACAAAACTGTATAGCGGCAACACCCATCACTGAAAGGAAGTATAATCATGAGCAAAAACATCTTATTCCGTGGTCAGACCCGCAAAAAGGGAGAGAAGGTCACTATGAGTGGCACTCCCATTCCCAGCAACTGGGTATTTGGCGGTATTTTCCCGCAGAACAATGGTGGTGATTTTGCCATCATCTATCAGCAGGACCCTGAAATCCAGAAGTTTCCTGTCTATGCTGAAACTGTCTGCCAGTATACCAGAAAAAACGATAAGTACGGCGGAAAAATTTTCGAAAATGACATCATTACCTATGTGGCAAATATCAACGCAAGCGATGTTCCGTGCAAGGGAAATGTTTTCTACAGTGAAGCCCTTGCCGCCTATATGGTCACCGTTAAGGCTGATGCTTCGCATAGTCCTGACAGGGACAATGATTCGTACCTGATTCCGGCTTCGATTCCTTTGTCTGAATGTGGAAACCTTGTCGTCATCGGAAATATTTTTGATGGCGAATATGAGCTGCCGGAAAAGGTCAAGAATACGCCATTTGAGACTTTCCTCTCTATTGCTTACGAGCTTGACCGTTTAGCATTCGATATCGACCCCTATGAGTACCAAGACAATGAAGGCACAGAAAGCATCCAGACTGTTGCAGAAAACCTGCTTCATGATGCTTATCGAGCTTCTGTTGTTGCAATGCTCAAGGAACAGCATCGATACTTTTCGATTGAATCTGCTATGGGGCAGGACTACGCAAATGCAGCTGAGAGAAGTCATTCTATTCTGAAACGCCTTGCCGATATTTTCGGTGACGAATAACAGGAGGTTTTTTATGAACATCAATGTAAAGTTCGAATATATCGAAAAGTATCTGCCCACTCCACGGTGCAGAAAGTATCGGACACGTGAAGTCAAAGGTATTTGTACCGTTACGGTGCGTGAGGCTCCTATCGGAAAAATGGTTCCGGCTTTCGGCGTGGAACAATATATCTGGGAAGAAACTCCCCACATCGAAAACGATGTAATCTTCTCCAATGAAGGGTCTCTATGGAAGTTAAGCCGTGCCAGTCGCTATTATGCCGGTAAGAGTTGGCTTGATTTAGCTCCGTGTACGCCTGAATTTCTTGCTTGCTATCTGGAACCAAACCGTTACGAAATCAGTAATTTCAACACAGATGTCGAGCAAATCAAGGCGTACATTCAGAGCAAGGCTGACCGTTTCCTGATTTGCGACGGAAAGTTGTACGAGGAGACGACCGAGCCGATGTATGTCATTATGACCTTCGGCCTTGGCTGCAATCACGGCGGTTCCGCTCTGATGATTGAGGATTATTACAATTCCAACATTCCCAGCAGCAGATACTATGCTGCCAATCAGCGCGAAGAAGCCATTGCGAAAGCAAAGGAAATCGCACTGAACAGGGGAGATACAGAATCCATTCACAACATCGAAACAGCGCTTCTTATCCATGTCTATGATGACAGATTCGTCACCAAAAACCCACAATCGTGGAAAGCTCCCGGTGATGAATTTTGCAACACACTGGAAGAAATCACAGAAACTGCAGGCGATGCACTTGCCGCTGGTTTGATGGTAATTTGTGCAACCGCCAAAAGCGTAAAGCGAGGTTAAAATGATAACAAAACTCAATAAAAAATCCGTAGTCTTGCAGAATCTCAGTTTACAGAGCGGTACCGCATTCCTCTCTTATGAAGAATTGGCTTCGCTTGCAAAGCTGCAGGAGCGGCTTACCGACGAAAACGATGTCAATGATTTCATTACCCGTTCAGCAAATGTACCCGGTAGTACCGAAATTGCTTCCTGTGTCGCCAAGAAGTACATGGATGACCCAAGTTTGATGGATAACCTTGTCGTTAAGACTCGGTTTTTTCTCAATCTCGGTTATTACTTTGTACCGGCATTATCGAAGGCCATCGATGCCATTGAGGAGGATATCACACCCGTAAATGAAGTCTGCGGTATGGTTCCTTCCCTTGCGCGAGATATTGCTGCCAATTTCCTTGAGCTGCGCAACCCTGCGCGTTGGGATGGTAATGGCGATGTTCCGAACGATACCTATTTCAGTTCGATGCCGCTTGATTTCCCAATCGACAATGCCTATCCGAACCAAACGATTCGGTTACAGTTCGTTCAGGTAAGCAAAACAAATCCTCATTATGTCTGTGCTTGCAGTATCTTTGAGGATGAATCCCATGCAGGAATTACCGAGAAATGTACCAAGAGAGCCGGAAGTGTCAAGGAAATCGAAGACGCAATTTTGTTCGTTTCCAGAATTTACGAGCTCCGCGAAGGGTTTTCTCGTAACTTTGTGGAAACGGTAAATATGTATCCTACCGAGTACAGAGCCATCAGAAAAGCCTTATATGGTGAAGAAGCTCTTGGTGGTTCTACCGGAGTGATTTTCTCCAATAAGGTCCTCTTCAAGGACGGTTCTGTCATGACCATCACATATACGGGTGACGGTAAAGGTAAAGCTTGGGGCGAAGCTGTGTTGACAGAGAAAGACAGTGAAAAAATCATTGCCCAAAGTCCTATCAGCTACACCTTCGCCAATCATTGGAAGCTTTGTTTTAAAGGCGCTGTTTATCACGCCTTTATCAAAATTACGCAATAAAAAGGAGACAATTATGAGTGGTTTTTATTCTAAGATGCTTATTAACATTCGCAATCTTTACTTCAACAATTCGGATGACATGAAGACCATCCTGCATGGCATCTTCCTTGATGCTGCCGATGTTTTTCTGAACGGCTACACCCCCTCGTACTGCGAGGAGAATGAACTTATTCCCACCGCACAAAAGTTCGTTGAGAAGTTTGGTTCCGCCAAAGCCTGCGAGACGGGCGTCACGAAGGAAGCTGTTGCTTCTGCCATGTGTAATCCGGCAGCGCTCGTTGCTCTGATGCACGACTCGGACTATGATGTTCTGAAAGAAGCCTTTTATTACGCATGGGCCAAGCATATATCCGGAACTCTTGCTGATGATGAAAACAACGGAAATGTCATCAATGATTACTACATCCCTGATGAGGGCAGTGAGAGTTCCTGTGACGGCGAGGATTCCTTGATTTTCGGCTACGCTGAACCCGAGAAAATCGTGAAGTTTGCAGAAAGCATCCCTCAGCAACTCGTCGATTGTGCAGAGTATCTCACCAAGCTCGTGCATGTGGATGGCAGCATCATTTCCAGAGAGTTTCTGGAAGATACGATGAAGAAGCCTCTGAACGCTTATTGCCTGCAAAACGCATTTGCGGTACTGAATGGTGAGTTCACGAGCGATTCTCCTGTTTGCTGCTATACAAATGGATATGCGCACGCCATGCCTGATGAGTCCACTATCGAGGATGTTCGCAAGAACCCCGAAGACTACGCTGTCATTGAGCTTCTATTCCACGACTAAAAATCAAGATTGCAACCATTACGGTTGCGTTAGATTGAAATGCCTGTGATACCTGTCAGGATTGTGGATTTGCGTACATGAATGACAATTGCTTGCAAACCCATGTCTGAATCTTGCACAGTGCTGCAAAGTAGGTATAATTAGCAATATAAGATAAATCGAAACACCGAGCCGATTCGGTTCATCTTGTTAAAAATCTGATTTCAGCCACCTCGTTTCGGGGTGGCTGATTTTTTTTGTTAGGAGGAAGTAAAATGCGAACTTACGAAGGACTGCGTTTCTGTTGGACTTGCAACCAATTCCAAACATGTCAAGATTGCCGAACCTTTGCTTACGGCTGCATCAGCTGCAGTGAGCATAAGTTCGAACATAATTTGGCACAATGTATCCGAAACTTTGGCGACTATATTGCCATGCCATCCCCATCCACCACAGATGTGCCGTCAAACGACAAGTAAATACCCATGTAAGGTAGAAAGGAAATTCTATGCAATTTCACATTGACTCAGCATTTCTCACAGATATTGCCCGGTCTTGGTTCTGGAACGAAAAAATGCCCTACGAAAAATCCGAAGAACTTCTAATGTGCTGTCTTAACACAGATAAGCTTTCTCTCGAAGAGAAAAAAGCCATCTGTAAAGATGTCATTGAGGGGCGGAAAAAGTTCGTAGGCATTGACGAATGCCAAATCGTTGATGACGGCAAAAACGTTCGAACCATTGATGAAGAACTAAAAAATCATACTCGTTACAACGCTATTGCCGCTATTAAGACAGATATTGCGTGTAACCCATTCAAATACCTCGACCCATTTTCCGTTAATTGCAGCTATTCTGAACTTGCTGAAAAAATCAAAAGCGGCGAAATCGAAAACACTATCAGCGACATCGAAGATTATCTTCTCACTTACCATGAGGTGAAAGAAGATGATGTTCTCAACTGCGGTATGTGGCTTTGGCAAAGACCGGAGTTTATTACAGATATCTGCGATGCCAGCAAGATTCCTGAGGGCAACAGTCCCTTGGTCGCCTATAAAGACGGTTTTTGGCGTTACATTTATGTTGCGCTTAAAAAGAAAGGTACACATGAACCGAGTGTTCTGCGTAGACAGAATCGTTACCTTGTTTTTATCGGTGAAAAACCAAAAACTCTTTTCAATTCTGAGTTTGGACTGATTTCGCCGAAAGGGGAGTGGTTCGACTGCGGCTTTGCGGAACACAACTCTACTGCCGCCAAAATCATCCACAGCACAAAAGGCCATTTTGGACTTACCAAAGAGCAGGCATTCAGATACTATGGCAGCGACCGCTGCTTAGATTTTCTCTTTGACAGAGGCTGGGCGGCATTGCGAAACCCTGAGTTTGGACGGGCTTATGTAGACATAGGCGATACACATACTTTGACAAAATGCCAAGTCGATACGCTTATGGATTACATCGTTTTCTTTAAGCGTTTTGACATTGACATCATGAAATACACAAAAGAGTGAAACGTCAATAACCCAGTAGTTTTCCGCCGCATCGACGGAGAAGTAAAGGCGTTTTTCCAATCGAAAGGAAAAAAATATGACTAACAGCACATACACTCCCTCCGTCCATCTATTTGTGGATATGGATGGGACTTTGGTAACTTGGAAACAGGCAACATGTTTTGAGGAACTTTTACAAGAAAACTATTTTCGTGACCTGCCTCCATACAAGGAAGTAGTAGATGCCATCAATTGGCTAAACAGCACTTATCCGGAAATTGATGTTCATGTTCTTTCTGCATATATGCCGGAAAATCCGTATTCCGTCAACGAAAAAAACGAATGGCTGGACACCTATCTTCCGGCTATTCCCAAGGCAAACCGTATCTTTGTTCCGTGCGGCATCAGCAAAGCGGAAGCTGCAGCAAAAGCAATTGGCGAATCCACTATCAATTCTTCCTGTATTTTGCTGGACGACTACTCTGTCAACCTGCATGACTGGAAAGAAAATAGAGGTGGCTGCATCAAGCTTCGTAACGGCATCAACGGCAACGGCGGTACTTGGCGAGGCCATTCTGTCAGTCGATTTGCTACCTATCTGGAAATTGCCAACAATATCTGGAAGCACATCAAGGAAATTTCCGGCGTAAAGGATTACGGCAGGGAGGAGTAACGGACATGAAGCTTTGTGAAATCTTTTCGTTAACGCGCTACGACCAAAAGATGTACATCTATGTCACGAATGCCTACGACCAGAATGTTTGTCTGGGGCGTGGGACACGGTATGACATTATCTGTGATGTGGAAAACGTCGATAACATCTTGCCTCACATGCTTGATGAGGTGAATATGGTTTCGGTCACACCGGATGGCGGTATGCAGATTCTCGTCCGCGATGCAATGTATAAAAAGCCGCTTGAAGAGCAGTACGACAAAGACTATGTGGCCACGTGGAAAAACTACGATAAAAGTACGCGACCGTTCCGGTTTAGTGCTGAACTCGAAGACATGCAGCCCGTCAAATAAATAGAAGCGAGGGAAGATGTGATGTTTTCAAGTAAAGAAATCGTAGAAACCGTTCGAAAGCGTTATCCGGTCGGTTGCCGTGTTCGGCTTGTCAAGATGGATGATGTTCAGGCACCGCCCATTGGAACTCTCGGCACAGTTTACGACGTCGATGATACCGGCTCATCACTGGTTAATTGGGACAACGGTTCTGGTCTGAATGTAGTATACGGCGAGGATATCGCCGAGAAAGTATGAGATGAAACTATGATGTATCTGAAACAGTTCCCGGATATTTGCCGGGAAATGGGATTTGATGTCGAAGAAAAAGAAAAAATCGTAACCTTGTGCGTTACCGACATCAATTGCTCCATCAACATCAATAAGAAACTCTTCTTGGAGGACCTTGAGTTGACGCTTGATTCGTACAGCGAAGTGTGTGTAGCAATCGCCGTTTTTGAGGCTAAAGCGAAGGCTGGAAAATACGACAACTTGGATGCAACCGAGCTCCAGAAACTCAAGTGCGTCTTTGACAAAGCCTGGGAAACCGGGCGGCTCAAAGATGACACCGGCATGTTCCAGACAGAAGTGGATGCCTGCCATCAGCACGCCGAATGTCTCAAGGCTGTTCTTGAAAAGCTGCTGGAAAAACTGAAAAAGGAAGTCGATAAAGCACGTCTCTATTCCACGTCTTCCCATGACTTTCCGATTGTCATGAAACAGATTGATGCATCCTGTTACAAAGCATATGTCTTGTATTTTTTTTCCTGCGTTTGCTATACATTGCATCCATAATTCGCCAAAATCGTCTTGTTATTTGCTGCAAAGTCAATATACTGAAGTCATCGAAAAAATAAAAGCAACAAACAAAATTCAAAATCGATATACCGCTATCTCATAAGAGGTGGCGGTATTTTTGTTTGTTCAAATAATTGAAAGGATGTGGTTCCTCCGTAGTGTTTTACAAAGTTTTTCAAAAGTTTAGTATCGTATCATCGTCAAAAAACAGGGGTGACATAACGTTTTGTTAGGTCATGATTTGGAGGATTAACGTATGTATCATCATATTCCGAAGGTCTTTTTGTCAGAAATTTTCGGCGAGCTGCGCATCTTCGAGGACAATAATAAATTTTATTTCTGCGCCAACGATATCTGCTCTGCATTGGGATACGCAAACGTATCCCGTGAGCTCAACCTGCATTGCCGTCAGGATGGCATCACATCAAGCCATGTTGACTGCAATGGCGTTCCACGAATCATGAAGTTTATCTCTGAGGGAAATGTGTATCGTCTGATTTGCAGTTCCCATAAACCAGACGCAGAAATGTTCGAGAAATGGGTTTTCGATGAGTTGCTGCCGACAATTCGTGCAACTGGCGGCTATGTCAATGACCCGGTCGTTTTTGTGAATGAGTGGCTTCCTAACACGGATGAGAAAACAAAAGAACTGCTTGTCACATCTCTGGAAGCAGTTAAGCGTCAGGATAAAATCATTGGTGTTCAGAAGGAAAGCGTAGACTTCCATCACGCCGTCACGGCAGCTACCAACTGCATTGAAATTGGCGAGTTCGCAAAGTATCTGAGCAACAACAAGATTAGCATCGGCCGCAATAGACTCTTCGCATGGCTCCGCGAACAGAAGTATCTCGACAGCAACAATATGCCGTATCAGAAGTACGCCGATAAGAATCAGCTCGGTCTGTTTAAAACCATCGAGAGCGTGTACTATATCGGGAACAGTGCTCGCACATCGCACAAGACCCTTATCACGCCCAAAGGACAGGTCTATCTCGCAAAGAAAATTGCCCAGTTCTATAAGTGATTTGATTTTTGCTGCAAAGTAAATATACTTAGAGTATCCTAAAAATAAAAAGCACAAGCAAAATTCAAAATCGATATACCGCTATCTCATAAGAGATGGCGGTATTTTGTTTGCAATGAACCATCAAAAAGGAGAGAAAAAATTATGATGAACTCTATTATTTCCCTGAACGACATGATTTCCAAGGCTCTGGAGTGTGTTGACGCAGAGCGCAACGCAAAGACCCGCAAGAAATCTCATACCAGCAAATCTCGCAAGCAGGACTTCTCTCGCGCAAAGCGTCACGCCAAGCACTGCCAGTACAAGCAGCAGCGCAACGAAAAGCTCGTCCATCCTGCCATCAACCGCAATGCACAGCGTTCCATTGATGAAGCAAACTGTAAGCTGATGGAATACATCCTCTGCATCGATGATGCAGCTACTACTCGCCCGTATTATGTTACGGATGAAGAAGCTGCTTATCGCAACGAACTGACTGAGGCCATTCTTAAGGCGCAGCATTTCTTCTATTGGCGTGGCAATAGCAAATACGTCGATGAGGCGTACGCTCACGGCCACGAAATGCTTGATGGGCTTTCTTTGAAAGAGTTGAAGCTTATTGCTTATATCTCCGGTATCAAGACCGTCTCGCGCAAGGAAGTGTCTGTGTACGATACTATTGGCTACGACGATGCGTGGTGGCCCATTTACGGTTACCGCTTGATTGACCCCAGCGAATATTGCTGGTCTGTCATCTATGAGTTCGGATTGCTGTTCGACTACAAAGACAATCGTTGCAAGGATTGCCGAGAAGGAGCATAACATATGAACATTGAAATTTATGAGGATACTTACAACATCGCCGTAAACCAGTATCTGAGCCGTAAGACTGCCGGGAGCAAGCGCCGGAAAGAGGCGTTCCGCAGTAAGAAACGCCGCAGCCGCGTTCTTCGTGACAAATACGGTTTTATAGCTGACGGCAAGATGCTTTCCAAGCTCGGTAAAAGCTATTACAACGGGCACGCTCAGTGTGAGGAATGGCGTAATCGTTGCGTTGCAAAACGCAAAAGCAACAGTTGTTCCTATAAGACCGTTTCTGAGCGCCGTCGTATCGAGATGGCTGACCGCAAGATGATGGAGTACATCATCGGTATTGATGCAGATTATGACCCGGCATTGGAAAAGTATTACGCTGATTTGCTCGCACATCTGGATTACATCAACAGTCATTGTGACGATGTTGATGATGATTGGACTTTTTTCGCATAAGAGAGGAGAAATAATATGGGTTATATCTGCAATAAGAATATCAAATGCGCTGATTGTGAGCATTATCGCCGCAATCCTGATGAAGACCGCATGTTCTGTTATGCGGAAGTTGACGAAAAGGCCGAAGAGGCTAAGAACAAGGCCGCAAAAGCAGCTTATGTCGTGGTGAACCACTACTCCAACGAGAATATCAGTGAGTTCGACTCTGTTTCCATTCTGGAAAAGGCGTTCTTCTCTTTGGATAATGCCATCAAGGCAGCTAATGCTGCGTTTGCCGAGGATAAGGCGAATGGCGTAGACCATGGTGATACCGAGCCCATCACGGCAGATGACTGTACCACTTTTGATGAGGCACCGCTTTATTGTATCGGTGAAGCCGAGCCGGATAACTACGAGTGCTATCATAACTTCTACGCAGTTTTCCCGATTAGCGTTCGATAAATAATCTCAGCCGCTCCTGAAATGGGGCGGCTGTTTTTTCTAAAAAATACTTGCTAATTGCTGCAAAGTTAATATCATTAAATTATACTCATAAATAAAAAGTTTCGACGTACCCCACATACGTCTAAATTGGTTATATAAATCGACTAAGTCGCTATCTCTACTGAGATTGCGGCTTTTTTGTTTTTTGAGTATTGAATCACCTTCCATAGGTGAGATTGGCCGAAGTGATTTGGCTGAGGATACATAAAAACTATCTTTGAATAAAATCAGAAAGAGGTATTTTTATGTCTACTAATTCTATTCCCGTTTCCTACACCGGTTTCCGTTCCACTGCAAACGCTGTTGGCGCTTACGTCAAGGATTGGAAGTCCGTCGCACAGTCCTCCTTCTCCCCCGAAGACCTTATGAAACCCGGTTTCATCGGCTCGGCTGTTGCGATTTACCGCGATGCCGTACACAAAGAAATCAACGGCGAGACAATTGTCGTCGGAGGTTCCAGCGCTGGTCATAAAGCCATGTTCTTCAATGCCTTCGTTGGTATTGACAACATCGGCCGAATCAACACCATTGTTGGTGATGATGATGACTATGTCGAGAAGGGCTTTTCCGGAAGCAAAGTTCAGCGCGTCCGTTCCTGCAAGGGTATCATCCCTGACATGCCGTATTCGGAACTTAGAAAGGCTTTGAAAGATAAGCGTACTTCTAATATTCCTCAACGCATTGTCGATGGCATCCTACTCCAGACCGTGTCTGGCACGGTTTACTGGATTTGCCCCGGCGAAGTCGAGGCCAAGCAGGATGTCGATGACGGCACTGGCTGGTTCTGAGCCAGTATACTGAGCCTATTTGAGAGGCGTAAATACAAGGTCTATGTATAGAGACCATTATGAGCCATTCATGGCATAAATCAGCATACTGTTAATGCTGTTATTATAAATACAAGACTATTTCTAACGAAATTGTTTTGGGAAAGGAGCTGCTTGTGGGGAGCAGCTTCTTTTTTTTGCGCAATTTTTCTTGCTGTTTGCTGCAAAGTAAATATACTTGAGTCACAAAACGGGCTGAAACTGTTTGGTTTCAGCATTTTTTCACCTACATACAAGAAGGAGGAATATGTATGTATTCAGCAGAAACTGCGGCTCTGAATGCCATTCTCGGTATTTTTAGTACCATCTGGCTGCTCGTTCTGGCATTCTTCGTCATCAACATCGTCGCGAACTGGAAAATCTTCACGAAAGCCAATCAGCCGGGTTGGGCATCTATCGTTCCGTTCTATAAATCTTACATTGCGTTCAAGATTTATTGGGGCAACGGCTGGCTCTTTTTGGTCCCGCTCGTTCTGGGCCTGCTCGGCTTTATCCCGCTGCTCGGCACACTGCTCGTCATTGCCGGTGTAGTCATTAACGTCATCACCCAGTACAAGAAAGCGGTTGCTTTTGGTCAGGGTATTGGTTTCACGATTGGTCTGGTTCTCGTCAGCCCCATCTTCAATATGATTCTCGGTTTGGGCAACTACCAGTATCTCGGCATTCCGCAGGACGGTTACTCTTATGACCAGTTGAAGGTCAAATACGATAACCGTAAAGCGGAACAAAAGAGCACTCAAACCACTTATACTCAGCCCTCAGCGGAACCTCAGCAGGCTCCCAATATGCGCTACCAGAACCCCAATGCGCAGCCTCAGCAGCCTGCAAATCCTCAGCCTACCTATCAGGCTCCTGTGCAGGAAACTGCTCCGCAGCAGCCCCAGCAGCCCACTGATACACAGGCACAGTAACTCACAAAAAGCAAAGACCGTTCCTCGAAATGAGGAACGGTCTTTTTTTATTCTGAAAGAAGATTCTTAACGGTCTTCACGCGGTATTCTTTGCGAACAATGGTATCACCGTCATCGTTGGTTTCGAATTTAGGAGTTCCACTGAGTGATACAACCGCGCCGTCTTTCAGCAGATATCCGAATGTCGCATATGCTCCCGTAAAGGCAACACACGAAATGGAATCTGTTTCGTCATCCAGCATGAATTTTGCCATAGGAGCGTGGTCGGATTTCCTGTAAATGATTTTGAAGTCGCGGATACGCCCTGCGATGTCCGTTCTACCCCTGTCGTTAAGGGTAAGTTCACCGATTGCTCTGTCTCTGTTTACGGATTTTGTGATGACAGACAGGTAAGGCTGAACAGGAGTACCGGAGACATAAGCCCCTAACAATTCGAGTTCGTATCCGAGTTTTGTGTCAATGTCGTATTCTTCTTTTTGCTGGATACATTCATCCGGCAATCCCCAACTATCCATAAGATGACGATAAAGATTATCTCCCGCAAGAGTTTCGTCCTCTTTTATGGCAGACTTCATTGCTTTTTTACAGCTTTCGCAAGCAGGAGCAAGCGCTTCATCAAATTGTCTGCGTGTTTCGCCGTCCTGCATAAGGCAATCCAATGCACCGGCACGAACCAGAGCGGTACATACACCCATATCTACGCCATATACAATAGAACGAACAATGAAGTCTTTATAGTCTTTACAGGGGCCAAGATGATGTGCGTTAGGGTTAGATTTTTTCGTATCCCGCAAATCGTAAATGATTTGTGCTGCTGCAGAAACACCCTTTATAGCCTTGATGCCAAAACGAATCTGCTTGTTATTTCCCGGCATCGGAGCAAAGTTCGGAACACCGGAATTGATATCAGGTTGAAGGAGTGTAAGCCCTGCATATTTCAGGTCAGACAGAAACAGCTTCAATTTTTCCGGCGTATAACTCAACTGCGCAGAGAGATATTCGCACGGGAAATAGTATTTAAGAAATGCCGTATAGTAGGAGACGATACTGTATGCTGCTGCATGGCTTTTATTGAATGCATAAGAAGCGAATGCAAGCAGACGAATCCAGAACTTCTCCACATCAGCGGGTTTACCGCCTTGCTCAATCATGCCGGACACAAATTTATCTTTTGCGGCCTCGATTTCATCAAGGTGTTTCTTGGACATGGCTCTGCGTATCACATCAGCCTCACCAAGACTAAACCCGACAAGCTGGAACAACTGCATGATTTGTTCCTGATAAATAGCGCTGCCATAGGTCTTGCCAAGAATCTGTTCCATCTGCGGAATGATATAGTTCGGCTTCTCCGTTCCGTTCTTGACTTCTGTGATTTCAGGAATAGAATCCATCGGACCGGGGCGGTATGCGGCATTCATAAGAATCACATCGTCAATCGAAGTCGGATTGAATCCCGTAAGTGCTTTCTTAATGCCGTCGCTTTCGAACTGGAAAACGCCATTCGTACGACCACAGGCATAGATATCTCTTATGACATTTGGGTCATCCGCTTTATTGATATCGTGAAAATGAACAGCAACCTTTTTGGTCGTCTTGATGTATTTGAGAGCAAGGTTCAGAATATCCAAGTTTTCAAGGCCGAGGAAGTCCATTTTAAGCAATCCGAGGGTTTTCTCACACTCGACCATGTCGCTTTCAATGACCCAGCAATTCTTTTCGTCGTTCCAGAGCAGGGGAGCATATTCAGAGACAGGTTTATCTGCGATGATGACACCAGCGGCGTGAACACCAGTCTGAACGGGGATACCTTCTACAAGCATGGCATCGTCCAGCAGATGCTTTACCGTAAGATTGTTTTTGTATTGTGTCGCAAGGTCAGGATTTTCTTCCATTGCCTTCTTGATGGTCATTTTCGGCTTTGCCGGAATCATTTTCGCTACCATGTCGGCAGTATCTAACGGAACATCCGTGATACGGGCAACATTTCTTACAGCAGCCTTTGCGGCAAGTTTTCCCTCCGTGACGATGTTGCAGACGGTACTGCGGAGTTCATCGACAGGGTAGGGGTCTTTGTACGCGTATTTGTTTGCGACATAATTGATAACTTTCCCTCGCACAAACGGAGCGAGGTCAGTGTCGATATCCGGCATCGATACACGTTCCGGGTTCAAAAATCGTTCGAAAATCAAGTCATAGCGAAGAGGGTCAATGTCGGTAATGTCTGCAAGATAGCAGACGATAGAACCAGCCGCTGAACCACGACCCGGCCCGATTGCCGCTTCTCCACCAATCTTTCTTCCGTAGAAAATGAAGTCTTGGACGATTGCGATATAAGAGCTGTAACCCATTTTTTCAATGACAGACAGCTCGTATTTCAAGCGCTCATCGACAGTTTTCATAAGCTCTGCGTACTTGTCATCCGGCATATCGCGTTTCGGATATTTCTGCGGAATCATTTTCCGGCAAAACTTATCGAGGTATTCAAGGGCTGTCTCACATCCTGCTGCATGAGCATCGAACTCAGGTAAGTGCATTCCGTAGCTGTAATATACATTACAGCTTTTAGCAATCACGGCTGTGTTCTCCATGCCCCTTTGCCAAATCGCATCATCAGGCTTTGCAAGCGCCTTCATTTCCTCATCAGATTTGAAGTATAGTTCTGTCAGTCCCTCTTCGGTTTCTTTTTCTGCCAACGGTGTATTAAACCGAAGCGATGCAATCAGGTTCCGTTTTCGCACATCATCTTTCGTTTTGAAATGCACATCATTGGCTACTGTCGGCTCAATTCCGGTTTCTTTGATTAAGCGATACAGATAGGGTCGTGCGTAGTCTTCTGACGCAATACCATGGTTCTGCAATTCGATGTAGAAGTTTTCATGACCAAAGATGGATTCCATCCGTTTTGCTGCTGTCACAGCATCCTGATATGCCTGTTCTGAGTCGACTTTTTCAGCTTCCAATGCACGGTATTTTCCCATCTGCTTGATATAGGGCCGCGCACCTTTTTCGACCTCAGCTAACCGTTCTTTTGCACAGGCAAGGCGTTTCGGCGCTTGTTCTGCTTCTGCCTTGATTTCTGCTTCACGAGCAATGAGTTGTTCTGCTTTTTCCTGTTCTTCGATAACCGCCCTTAAAGTAATTACCGCTTTTTTCAGGTCAGCCCGCTTTTTTGCATTCTTATCGTTTTCATCGATGTTCTCATCCAGAACTGTTGACTGTTCAGTTCCGTCTTCAAAGTCACTGACAACAGCTTTCAGCTTTTCAATTTTCTTTTCAAGCTGAGCTTTTTTCTTTTCGTAGTCTTTTCCGCTCAGTTTTTTCAGGTCACGCAGGTCAGCTTTTGCTTTTGCTGCCTTTTCCTTTGCATCCACGAGGTCTTGTTCTGCCTGTTTGACATCTTCTTCCGTGTAAGCATCACCAAGCTTTGCCAGCGCCATCGAAATCGCGTGCTGCTTATCGGCAATATACCATGGACGAAGAATCAGGTAGGGGATATACCCACCGACACAGGCGCTCGTCGCAATCAAATGTCCGTGTCCTTCTGTTCCGGGACCCACGAAGCGTTCCAAGTCAGCCCATGTCATACGCGGCAATCCGCCTGTTTCCTGACCGTTCCATTTACCTTTGGGGCTCTTATTCAGCTGTGCAAGGTTTTCGAGTTTGAACAGGGTTTTTTGTCCGTTCCAATCCTTTGCGTAGAGAATCAGGTGGAATGAATCACGATTCCCCTCGACCTTTTCCGGCTGGAAATATGCTTCCATACCCGGCACAAACTGGATGCTCTTCTCTGCTGCTTTTAAAAACAGCTTGCAGTATTTCTTCACATAAGGCCACATCTTATCGGTTGGATAGCGGATACTGTCTGTATCACCAATCGATTTGAGAATCTTATGGATTTCATCCTCAGGGACATTCGCTTCTTGCAATACGGCTTCGAGGTTCTTTTTCTCGTCCTTCGTTCTTGCTTTGATACCCTGATACAATCGCATCTGGTTCCCGTGGTCTGTTATAGCAAATGCTTGTCTGCCGTACCCTTTCGCTGTTTCCACAAAGTCATCCACTTTATTTACTGCATCACGAAACGATGCTTCGCTATGAGCATGAAGCTCCTGATAACCATGACATTTAGGAATCGCAGACCGGACATAATGCACATACAAACCGTAGTCGGCATTGTCTTTTGTCATAGAATGCTCCTTTCACTGTTATTTATATTATACCACATTTTGCTCTGTTGGTCAATCGCTCGTCTGGGTATGGCTTTTCTGAGCACTGCTATCGGACAGCTTCTCGTAACCCATGCAGAAGTGGCTGCCATGAAGAGCTTTGGCCGAAGAAGAACATCCCTTGCGCATTGCGATGCGTTCTGAAGCTGTTGCTATGCTGTCAGACTGTTGGGCTTTTACGCTTGAGCTGCTCTGAAGAACTGCTGCTACACTGAAAGCTTGTGCGTTCTGAAGTGTGCTGTTTCTCTAAAAAAGTTGAATCTCCTTAAGAGGGGAGAGTTGTTTTTTTTATGCAACTACTGCTGTTAAGGAGGAATACTCTTAAGAAATCCGTTTCTTAAAAGCGACGCATGCCTCCTCGTTCGCGAGGTTCGGCTGCTGCGCGTTGCACCGAATCGAGGCAGCGACGGTGCTCGGGAACGCGCTGGCGTAAACGCCGCGCTGCTGCGCACCTAAAAAACATATAATAGGCTTCGTGCGGTTACACTCAAGCACAATATTCAAATTCAGTCAAAAACTAAAAAATGTAGAGGGATTTCGAACGATGAAACGCTTAACCCAAAAACTCAGAGAACGCAGACCTGCACATTGTGGTCATCGAACCAGATAGGTGGAATCAGGATTGGAAGCTTCACGTAATGTATCGTCACATCCGGTGAATCCAGTGAACGCGGTGCTACTGCTTCCTTGACCTTCTCAACACTCTCTTTGATAGTCGTGACAGCTTTCTGAGCAAGTTCAGGAATCGAAGACATCTTGCTGATGCGGCCGCGTACATACACAGCACCAGCCATGATTCCTTCGAATGCGGAGTTCACGCAGTTGGAAGCCCATTTTCTGGTACGATGGAAGCGTGCTGCCAACTCAGTGATAGAAAGTTCCGGATTGTTGATGTGCATGATACGAACAGCGTTGCGCTCTTCAAGAAGATTCTTTTCCTTCACTGCGCGGGCGTTCTTTTTCTTGGTGGTATTCTTGGCGATTGCTTTGGGAACAGTCAGCTTAATTTGTTTGAGTTCCGCAGCAGTAATCTGTAGGGTCTCGATGATGTAGCTGTAAGGGAGAATGTAACCCGGCACATACGAGGTCGTGCCATCCGTACAGACGACTTCGCTCAGCTTGGATGGAATATGTCCAACAGCATTGTCCAGTTCTGTTTCCGACAGGGGATTTGCAAACTTGGAATTCAGCCAGATGGTTTTCTTCATCGCAATCGCAGGACCACGATGCTGGAAAATCGTATTGAAGTAGATGTACAGGAGCAGGTCGCGAATCCCGGTTGCAGGGACCTTGCTGTAGTCGCGCAGTTCAAACAACCGCTCCAGAGCATCTGCCACGACACAGGTAGGTACAGGCTTACCGTCCTTCGTCACGGGTACTTTATTCTTTTTCTTCTTGCCCGCTTTGATGGTGGAGTCAGGTGCAGACAATGCGGAGAAGGAAAGCACAGAAGACAAGCCATCCTGACCAAAGAACTTACGGGTTTTTATTTCCTCATTGAAATAGACAATCTCAGAGACATTATTGGTCTTCGCATTGGTGGTTCCCGGCAGACGAACAAGACCTGCTGCATTCTTGCTGGCAGCAACATCCACCTTCATCACAAATTCAGGGTGCTCATCATGAATCTTCTCACAGACTTGCTGAACTTTATCGATGATGGCTTCCGTTACCAGACGATATGCCTTCTTGTTCTTAGCTGCGATGCCGTCAAAGGAGTACCATACCTGCAAGCCGCGACCCGTATCCACAATAGCGGAGATGGGAGGAATTTCCACATCAAGGAGTTCTCCGTCTGCAGCATAAAGCAGTTCGGTTTTCAGAACATCCTTTTCCCATGCAACCATTCCGCTGCTGGACTCGTGGTCATCAATATCAATAACGATGTTGTTGTAGGTAAAAATATTGCCTTCCGTACGAGCAGGACGGCAGAAAGTATTCTTGGTGATGTAGTAGTTGTATTTCAGGACAGCCTTGAACTTCGTTTTCATAAACGTCTCAAGGTCACGCGGATATCCTGTCCAGACGAGATGCGGTTTACGACCAGACTCCATCATCCAAATCTGAATGAAGGCAGAACGGTCACGATTCGAGTGCGCGGAAAGTTCATTGCAGGAGTAGAAGTTGTTCGCGATGCAAATGACATCCGAAGAATCAATAAACTTCATGCGATAGAATTTCTTTCTTCTACGCTTCTGAGGTGCCGCAGGAGTGTTGCCTTGTGGTGTTTGGGGAATTGTTTTTGTCATGAAAAAACCTCGCGAAAAATAAAAGAGCCTTATTTCGCCCCATGGTGGGCAATACAAGGCTCTTTGACTTCCTATACTATCGATATACCACATTATTCGATAATAATCAATCATTTTGAATGCCAAAATGTTGACATAATGATAATATTTTGGTATAATAATAATAGTAGTTGAGACAGAGATGCCTCGCTAGTAGTTGAGACAGAGATGCTTCGTAAGATACCTCTTGTCTCTTGTATCATTGAGAGGTGAACGGAAAAAGCAGACAAATATTGTACAAAATGCATGACAACTTATTGCTTCGTTTGTACAAGTTTGTTGTTGCAACCCGCATGGGTTGCGTTAGATTGAGTTAGATTGAAATGGCAGTCTTTGCACAGTTGCAACCCGTGTGGGTTGTGTTAGATTGAAATGCTTTATCTCAAATCTCTCAAAATCATCGACCATCAAGTGTTACAGCGCTTGGTGGTCATTTCTTTTGCCAAGAAATGAAATTGATAAAAACATCGGCTCTCGAATGATGCTTTCATCAGGCAAATACGAATTTCTTATATTATATCAGCTTTATTCGTTTCAGTCAATCTACGAAGCCAACAAAAAAATTGCCTCCTCTTTGTATGAGGAGGCTTTTGTTTTTCAGGATGTTTCGGTGGGGGAGAGAAGTGTTAGAACCTCGTCTACACTCTTCCCGCTTTCCTGAACCGCTGCAATAATGCGGGCGGCATCTGACTTTTCTTTTTCGGCCTTTAGATTTTTGAGTTCTTCTTTCTTGCTGCGGATTCTCTCCTGTAAAGATTCAATCTCAGCACAGGTGGACTGGATACGGTCTTCCACGGATACAATAGTGCGTTTTCCTCGCGGCATATATCATCAACCCCTTTTCTGAGCATAATCATACCATTTGGAAGGAAAGAAAATTGTAGAACAATGCAAGAACATCTCAATGTTCTTGTCTAAACTACGCCAAAAAGAAACGAGGGCATCTCAATCGATTTACTTAACCAAGTTCAGATGTCCTCGCAATGGGTGCTCTTAGCGAAATACAAAGGTAGCTAATTTTTCTTTGCTCTTTTTCAGAGAGGCAGATTCAGCAACCATTTTGTGAACGGGTACTTCCTTATCCAAATCTCGCTTCATGTGTTCAAATGCCTTTTGGTCTTTTATAAAAAACTCTTTTGTAATAGATGTGGTCGCCATACCAGCACCTCCTCAGTAGCATATGATTTGCAGCAAGCTTATTCTAACGCTTTCTTGTATTATTATCATACCTGAATCTGTCGGAAATATCAATCATAATGTACGATGTCATATGTCGGATTTATATAAACAAATCATTCCTGAAGACTTTGCAGAAGGGAAGAAAATGCAGTTTTCTTCGCGGTATATATGCCATGTTATAGCAAGAACGCTCTCTCCAAGTTGACCATAACGCTCAAATGTGGTATAATATAGTAAAGACCACAAGATGTAGATAACTGAATGGGTAATCATAATGAAAAATAATAGTGTTAAAAAGAATAAAGTATGGATAATTGTTTGTCTGGCGTTGTCCTTTATCGTGATGTACGGGGTGTATAGTTATTATACGGTTCATCGAATTGGAGACAGCGATTATTATTGGCATATCATGCTCGGTCGATACGCTTTAAACGGAAATGTATTGTTGGATTCTTTAGTTTGGTCAAACGAGATATATGGTAACTCCTATACAAACTATTCAGTGATAGCTGACATCATTCTGTACAAGTTGTCTTGCTTGCATAGTGATGAGACATTCGGAGCGCTTGTATATGTATTAGCTTCATCTTATTTGTTGGCAGCTATTGTGTTTATTGGCTGGGGACGTAAAGCTATTTCTCAAATCGGCGTTTCTGTTAAAAGTACATTTACTTCTATTTTTGCTATTGTTAGTTGCGTTTGTCTTTTATACATGGCAAAAGGAAATCCTCGTCCGCACCTCATGGCTTTAATCTGCTTTGTTGTTGCTGTAAGGTTGTTAGAAAGCAAAAGTTCAAAGGCAATTTATGGGTGTGCTTTACTTGGTTTTGTGTGGGCCAATATCCATGGTGCTTCCATGCCACTGCTTGTAGTAATGGAAATCGCATATATTGTAGCAGCAGTCCCCTATATAAAATATCTCAATTTTGAAACGCAAGAATACACGCATAATGAGTACATTCAAAGAGTCATTGCTGTTTTGTTGACTGTTTTGGCAAGTTTATTCAATCCTGCTCACGCCAAAATTTATACGCAATTGCTTCATGTATCCAACAATACTCAGATAATGCCTGTAACGGAATGGAAGGCTGCAACTATTACATCAAGTGTTGGTGTTGTTTTACTACTGGCTTTTTTGGTGCTTGCTATTTTGTCAAAGCGAAAGTTTTATGTCTGTGATGTTATTCCAATTGCGATTTCTGGCATTCTGATGATGTTGCATGTTCGTTTTGAGACATGGTTTTTTGCCGCGTTCTCCATTTTCGTTTTGAAGCAAGCCGGAAACCAAGAAAATAACTACAACAATAAAAGTAACTATACCAAAACAGTTTTTTATGCAGTTACAGTAGTTTCTGCATTATGTTGTATATGGAACATCAGTGCAAAGGAAATTCATAGCCTTCGTCCGCTTAGATATCCTAGTGATGAGGTAATCGAGGTAATCAACAAGTGCGCTCCGCAACATATGTATAACGATATGAACACGGGTGCATTCTTCGAGTATAATGGTATTTCTGTTATTATGGACTCTCGTGTTGATATGTACAACGAAGAGTTCTTAATGGATATGAACGCCATTAAAGGAAAAGTGTCCGTAACAAACGCAACGCTTGATTATACAGATACAATCCTAAATAAGTATGATATTGATATGGTAACCTTATGTAAAGGTGACAGTATGATGCTTATTGGTTATATGACCCATCGTAGCGATTGGCATATTGTGTATCAGGATAACGCATACGTTATTTTCCAAAAAAACGCTTAACTACAAACCAATGGCAGTTATTTGTTGAAATTGCCATTGGTTTTGTCATTTTCAACAAAAAATACTAAATAAATCGTAAATAAGAAAAATGGCGTAATTGTTTACAAAACACAAAAAACACTGTATAATGTAAACGAAGGGAGGATGGCTTATGAACATTGGTAAAAACATTTTATATTACCGCTTACAGAAGGGAGTATCTCAACAATGGCTGGCTGATGCGGTCAATGTAAGCAAAATGAGTATTTCCTATTTTGAAAACGGGAAACGCCGTCCTGATGTGCAGATGGTCAAAAGTATTTGCAATGCATTGGGAGTTTCGCTCGGAAAATTTATGGCGTATAATGAAGGTGTTGTTATTGCTGACAGTTCCTTCCGCAAATCCGATGCTCTTGCTGCCATTCAACAGGATGCTATTGTATCTCAGGTAAGATTTTCTGCGCAGAGATATTATGATGCATGTATTTGCGCAAATACTGCCTGCGACAAAAACGCTTTTCCTTGCGAAAAAATTGATATTCCGGAAGACGCAAATGAAGCTGCCTCTTATATGAGAAAAGCGCTTGATTTGCCTGTTGATGGTCCCATTGGCAATCTAACTCGTATATTAGAGAACAAGGGTGTTTATATCATCCTTGTTGCTCAAAGTGAATCTGGTGTATCTACTCACAAGTTCTCCGGATACAATGGAACCTCGAACAAAGGATTTCCCATCATTGCAATAAACGAAGACATGGCCTACGGCCGTCAGCGTTTTACTCTTGCTCATGAATTTGCACATCTGCTTTTTAAGAACGCTACCGAAGAGCAAATCGACGATGCCGCAGGACGCTTTCTGCTTCCGAGTGACGATATTGTCCGCGAAATCGGCAGCAAGCGCCCGCTTATCAGCTACAATGAAATCAAATTTGTACAGGATGAGTATGGTGTTTCCGGCCAGTGTGTTGTGTATAGAGCACAGCAGGAATCAATTATTAGTAGAAGCGTGTATTTAGCAATCATGCGTAGTGGACAATACCCGCAAGATTCTAAAGATAACAAAGAAAATCCTGCCAGACTTGAACAAATTGTTTGCCGTGCTTATACTGATAATGAAATTAGCATTTCCAAGGCAGCAGAGCTTTTAAATATTGATGTAAACGACGCAGCCATTATTTGTGGGGCAGAAAGAGGTAAGAAATGATTCTTTTTGCCGATACGAATATTCTTATCGATGCGCAAAAAGTGGATGTTTATAAAGACTTTCTTCAAGCAGAAGATGAAGTCTTTATGGAAAGTTCTATGTTGGTAGATGAAGTTAAATCGCCAAGTGGATATGCCAACGAGCTTATTTCTTGTGGGCTTAAAATATTTGACATGACAGACGATGAATTCGTTTTAGCTACCGAAATGCACGAGAATGATAAGAAACTGTCCTTTTATGACTGTGTTGCTTATGCAGTTTCTAAAAGTCGAAATTGGATTCTTGTAACCGGAGATAATCGGTTACGAAAGACTGCAGAACGAGATGGCATTACCGTTCACGGTTTTATATGGGTATTACAGCAATGCGATATAGAAGATGATGAGCGTATGATGTCTATTCTTAAAGCAATTATAGATGACAGTGCAGTTCGTCTTCCAAAGAACAAATTGCTGGATGCTTTTCCGCATTTAAAAGATAGGCTTGTATGAGTTGACTGTTCTGGCTTTTTGTGGTATAATATAAGCATAAGGTAACAAATACCTTCGCTGAAATCTATTATAAGGAGGTTCGCACATGGCAAAGAATGTTCGAAACCAAAAATACAATTTATATAAAAAGGAGAAACTCTATGAAGACTATGTCCGTTAAGGTATTCACCCGTATCGCGTGCCTGATTATGGCAGTCGCGATGGCCGTCAGTCTGGTTGGCTGCGGCGTCGATATCACCTCAGTGGGGCTGCCCACCGACATTGTGCTGGAAAAGGGTGAGACCCAGCAGCTCAATATCGAGTATGGCACCGACGACAAGGCCGAGCAGGAAAAGATTGCAGAGGCAGCATCCAAGCTGAATCTTACTTGGACTTCCTCCGACGAAGAGGTCGCTACAGTTGATGAGACCGGTCTGGTAACTGCAGTCGGTGCCGGTGAGGCTGATATCACAGTATCTATTGCAGATGCCAATATTTCTTCCACGACCCATATCAAGGTCGTGATTCTCCCCACCGGAGTAGAAGCCCCCGAAACTCTGAGTCTGGAACTCAACGGTGAGGCTACCAAGGCGCTGGGTGCTAAGATGACTCCCGAGGACGCCACCGATGTCAAGCTTGCTTACGTGAGCAGCGATGAGTCGGTAGTGACCGTGGATGAGTCCGGTAATGTCACCGCAGTAGGCGTTGGCGAATGCACCATCACCACTACCATCGTGGCAGACACCACTGCTACGGCAGAGGACGCCGGTGTGGACAGCGAGATGCTGGTCGTTCCCGAAAACGCTAAGGCCGAGACCAAGGTCACCGTCGGTAAGGCAATCGAGTCCATTACGCTGGATTCCAATGAAGGCGTTCTGACCGTTGGCAACACGCACACCATCAAAGCAACCGTGTTCCCGGAGGATGCTACGGACAAGGCCGTTACTTGGAAGAGCAGCGATGAGTCCATTGCTACTGTAGATGCGGAAGGCAATGTGACCGCCAAGGACACTGGGAATGTGACCATTATGGCAGTCAATTCTGATGGGGATGTAAGCTCCACTTACGAGCTTACGGTAAAGGCAGTCACCTGCAGCTACTGTGGCCAGACCGGTCACACCAGCAGCAACTGCCCGGTAAAGGCAGCTGACCAGAAGGCCGCTGCCCAGCAGGCACAGCAGCAGGCACAGCAGCAGGCACAGCAGCAGGCACAGCAGCAGGCTCAGCAGCAGGCACAGCAGCAGGCACAGCAGCAGGCACAGCAGCAGGCACAGCAGCAGCCGAGCGGCGGCGATATCGTACCGGGCAGCACAGAGGATTACGATAATCGTTATAAGGATTTCGGACAGTGGTCCGGAACTGACTGGACGCAAGATAGTTCCAACGGTGAAAACAACAATATTACTGATTAAAATTTTCCCGCCCTGCAATGGGCGGGATTTTTTTGTATTTTTGCCCGCTTTATGATTGACTATTGCGTCTATTTGTGGCATAATATAGATACCGCCAAGTGTGCTGATTATGCGATTTTGCAAATGTATGTGCAGATATGTGAACAAGATTGCGTAAAAGTATAACTTGGCAATATTTTGAAAGGAGAACGCTATGCAAAAAGGCAAAACATGGCAGCGTGTCGCTTCAGCAGTTTTGGCAGTCATGATGACGATGTCTACATTTAGCTCCACAATCGCTTATGCAGCAGAACCCATCACGGCTGACAGTAGTCTTGTTACGGATACCGTATCCGAAAGCACCTCTACTGATACTGTTGAAGCGTTAGACTCTGCCAGCTCTTCTTCGTCTGAAGAAGAGATTACCGAACCTGTAGGGACACCCGTCCCCACAGAAATGCCTGATGAAACGGATTCCTCAGAACCGGAGGCGACTCCGGAGCCCACCGAGGTTCCAACATCTACTCCGGAACCCACCGAAACTCCTGATGCGACGGCTACGCCTGAGCCTACAGAAGTTCCGGAAGCAACGGAAACTCCTGACGTTGATGAAAGTGATTTTGTGGCTGTCAGTTTGGCTGATGATGCGACCGAAGGTCAAGTCGAGGCCGAAATTGGCGATGAAGTCACTTTCAATGCCCATGTAAATCGTAATGATGTCAATCTCCATTATCAGTGGTACAAGAGGTTCATTGAGCCTCAGGATACCGATTACGATATGGATGTGATGGAGTACGATTACAGCGATGCAGAACCCACCACATACGGTTATCTGAACGAGGATAAAACTCCTGCCGAGACATTGGCAGAAAATCCGGACGCAACTTGGTCCGGTATCGAGTTGTATCGTGCAGTTGCCGATGCAATGGCCGCAATCGGAGCAGACGCCAGCAACATCAACATCGAATTCAATACCCGCAACTATGCGCTGGAAGGATTCGAAATCACCGCAGCAAACGTGGACGGTAATATCGTTATTTCCGCTGACAAGGATAACGAGCATGCCTCTGCTACGCTGAATGAGAACAATGAATTTGTTTTTACCGAGAGCACGACAAGCGATGCCGCCGTGCAGTCTGCAGAAGCCGAGCAAACCGTGGAGAATCAAGATACTCTTACGGCCAACGGCTGGGAAGCTATTGAGGGAGCAACTTCTGACGCCTACACTCACACTGTCGATGAGTATGACGCTTACACCACTTACCGCTGCGTAATCACCATTGACGATGACAGCTATATTGCTGCCGCCAAGGAAGAATTGATTGCAAATGGTGCAGATGAAAGCAAGCTCACCGATGATACACTTGACAATACCATCACAACAGAAATTACAATCTATATCCCATCAATTGAAGAAAACACAAACGACCCTTATGATGACTTGCCGGTCGAAGATAAACTCAAAGCACGCCTTGCACTTTCTGGCATTGCTACCTATGCAGCAGGTGTTCAGCTTGACAGCCAGACCAATCCTCAATGGGTGACCGGTCTGTCTGCTGGCATGGAGTACCTGACAGCTGACATGTATGCCAAGATTTATGGTCAAGACGGTAAGGGCGGATGGCTTGCTAATGGAGAAATTACCGGCCAGCAAGCCGATATGATGTGGACTTACATTGCCAATGATTTCAATTACGGAAGAACTGGTAATGTTTTGGACGCTGAAGGTAAACCAACCGGCGCAACAAGAGTTTATCAGTCTTTCTCGCTTACTGATGGCAATAAACTCGAAATCAATTCTGAATGGTATGGAAAGACTGTTTACTTTAGATACCGAAACAAAAATATTACCGGTAATGTTGATACCGGCGCAGCGGTTTCTATCCCTGCATCTGGTCGCGGTACTTCTTATAAAGATGCTGTGCAGGTACTGTTCTGCTATACAAAGGAAGAAGACGGAAGAACATTCCCGCTTACCATCAAAGAGTATGTAAAACAAGCCACAAGTAATGGCTACACTCAAAATGGTATGGCTCATGTTACTTTAAATACCATTTCTTGTAATACATTCAATATTGACCCTGACAGATATTTAAAGGATGCAGAAGGCAATTATCGAGTCGATTCTGTGTACTGGGGAACTTGCTATTTTTCGGAACCTGACTTGTCTGGCAAAGCCTATTATGCCTTGAAGAACTATATTGGTAACGGTTACGGCTTTGGTATCGGTCACGATACCATGTACGCTTATGCCGGTGCCTGGTTCGATGCACATGGCGGCGGTCGTGGCTACCCCAACAATGTTTATGATGAAAGAAAGATTGACCCGAACGATACTGCTACTCGCTATTATCAGGTAAATAGCTGGGAAGTCAGTGGTGGTCACTGGAACATGAACGCTTTGATGGGCGAAAATAATTCCAACACCCTCGTTGGTTCCGGCTACTATTCTGCAAGCGATGAAGAGTATTTTGGCTGGATTGTCGACCCGCTGACTGTACCTTCCGCTATCATGTCTTCCGGTGGCTCACATGGGCCTTTCTTGAAGACAACAATCTACGGGTCTGAAAGTCTTCGTATCCGTTCTAACGGCGGTTTTACATACGAAGAGGCGATGGTCAATCCCGATATCAAGCATCGCACACCGACCAACTGGCCTTATAAGTTTAGTGTTGGTCAGACAGTTCCTGCTGCTCTGACGCATAGTAATGGTCAGGTCGCATTCGACGATATCTGGGTTCAGTATAACGGCTGTGCATCTGATTTTACAAATGCAGGACTTGGCAAGCTGTACGAACCCACCGTTGATGGACGTAAAGGTACAAATAACTTCTATCTGGCTGGCTCCGGCAACTTTGTTATGAACCAGATTGGTCACCTTCCTCTGGATGATGGCGGTGGTCATATTAACCGTGCTTCTCCTCAGGAGATGCAGCTTTGCGTCAACACTCTGATGTGGATTTCTCAGCGCAAGCAGTGTGAAGTCTGTGCCGCTGACCAAGCCGACCAGCAGATGACGCACTTCGTCCATCGTGTCAATGCGGCAAACGCCAAGAAGATTCTGACGGCTCTCGCCAACGGCGGCAGCTACTGGTATCCTCTGAGCGATTGCTACGAACTGATGGAAGACCTCGACCTGACGAAGCTGGGCTTTGATTCCACGACTTGGAAGCCCATCAAGAACTTCACAGGTCACTGGAACAGCAAATACTTCGATGTAAAAGTTCCCAAAGACGGTGCTCTGTTCGATAACACCACCGGTGATTTGGGTGCATACCGTACCGGAGACGGCAACGACTGGAACCTTGGTACTGACAGACTGAAAGGTTGGGACACTGTCTTTAAGGACAGCGGTAACAGCTCTCCGTCTGTTCGTACCACCGGTATCGCTCGTATCTACGGCAAGCTGAGCGACGCAAAGTTGTTCAACGATGGTCAGGTTCACGAGGGATATACCGTTCATATCCGGTACGAGGATAACACGGCACTATTACAGCCGGGCGACGATTTCAGCTGTGTAGTCAACAACGTAGACCAGTATTGTATTTCTAACCTGCCCTGTATCTATGTAGGCGGTAAAACGATTCTTCGTGCCCGCGTATATGACAAGGCTGGCAATGAGGTCACCAAATACGGTCCTATCGTTGCAAAGGTTCCTCCTCATTTCTGGAACGACTGCGAAACGGTTCCTCTGGAACTGCTGACAATCGAAGCAACACCTATTGAGAACTACCGTTACTGGGAAGGCGAGACCACTAAGGTTCTCGAAGGTTCCGGTATCATCTACAATCAGCCCATCAGCAATGAATCTGTAACATGGTATTACCGCGTGGTTGACCTGCGTAATACCAATAATGCTCTGAGTGACTGGGTCAAGATTGGTCATTACGGTCAGTTCACTACCGAAGACGGTGCCGTAACAGGTATCATCAAAACGCCGGTATTCCACGACGGCAATGATGGTGTATACAATTACCCGCACAGTTCCGTGGATGTACAGCTGCAAATGCTGGCATATACAGGAAACGCTATTCAGCTTCGTACAGACTACGAGGTTGAGGGTAAGACTTATTCCACCATCGACCCCGGCGTAATCACTCCGGAAGCTTCCGGTATCATCCAAATCGAAGAGCGCCCCATGTCCATGACGCAGGCACCGAATCAGCGTGTTATGACTCAGGACGAAGCCACCTTCGTATTTGAAACAGATTACTGGAAGGGCCTTGATGATAGGGGCTACAGCTACGATGTTCAGTACAAAGACCCCTATGATGACGATTGGCAGACTCTTGCCACATCCGTCACATTCGGCGGTACTTATACATTGAATACCGTAGATAATAGTCAGGTAAACAAGGTTGACATTGAAGCACATACGGTCGATACCCTCGCAAAGGGGAAAGAGACCGCAAGTATGATTCATGACAACAAATGGCTGCCTGCCGATTTCTGGCGTCCTGATGGTTTCACTGACCAGCAGTGTGCTCAGAAACACACTACTATCACCCTTACCCTGCACGCGGCAGATTACAACTGGTCCGGATATTATTTCCGTATCGTTGCAAGCTATCGCTTTAACGAAAAGAGAACCAAGGTCGAGAACTCCTACAGCGCAATCGGTGATGCTGACAACGCAGGATTCGACACTTCCCGTTATGGCCTGTTGCAGGTCGATGCACCTTTCGTTTCCGCAACTATGCTGGAAGCCCGTGCATTGATGATGCAGGAGCATAACAGCGAGGGCGATGCGACTGGCGATTTTGGTCAGAATTACTGGTCTGTTGAGACAACGCAAGACCAAGTGGATAACTGGAATGCCAGCAGAGGCGATTCTAATAACCCGTTGATTTCTGATAAGAACGTGGCCGTTTATACAACGACTATCACATTCTCTCCCAGCAAATTGACAGAATCCGGAAACCGTATCCTTATCCCTGTATTGCAGTGGGGCTTCCAAGACGACTTGAATTCGGAATCTACCGATTATAAGCCCGTCATCAACCCCATCAATATCAACGGGTACGCTAACAACGGTAACGGTTTGACTACCGAAAACTACAAAGACTGGGCAAATATCGTCAAAACCAGATACGACATCAATACAGATGACAGTTCTGTGATGAAGCAGGTCGTGGACGCAATCGAAACTGAGCATTCCGGTTCTCCGTTCGGCAAGTTCACCGCCTACATCACCATTGATGATATCAAACCTGTTGAGGATACGATGTTGAATGGTCAGCCGTTTGACATCAACAGTGCATATGCTAAGTGGAGCATTACCACGAGCCTGCACATTGAATCCGCAACGAACCCGATGGACTTCGGTACTGAGCACTTCTATTTCCAGTGCAAGCCGTATCTGGAATACATTCGCGGCTACAACAGCACGAAACTGAAGAGTCAGACCATCACAAATACCCTTGCTCATAACTTTGACTATGTGAACGGCGGTATCGATGAAGATAACACCGACACTGGTGCAGAGTTGTGGCTGGATTACAATATCAGTATCCATGCAAACGAGCGCAATCTTGTTAGTTGCGGCGTTGATAAGCACTCTATTTTCATGTATCCCGAACTGACAATTGAAGCGCCTAATGGACTTCGGTACATTATGTCCCGCTATCAGATTGTGAATGAGTTCCCGTATGGCAAGCACAGAGACACTTCTCGTACTGTGTTTAACCAGAGTGACCATCTGAGCGTCAATCTCGGTACTCAGTATCGTGGACAAATGACAACCGTTACTCGTTATGACATGAACGGCAATCCTTCTCAGATTGATGTTCAGGGCAAGACGATGGCTGAACTTGGCATTTCCCTCGATGAACGCGGATATCTGGACAAGAACAACGAGGACTATGCGCCTTATCTGGACCACGGCTATGCATTATGGTCCGATTATTCTTACCCGAAGGAAATCTGGCAATGGTTCTGGCGCAATGCTATCCAGTATCATTGCTACGACATGGAAGAGTTTGACGGCACCAACGAACAGGTTTTCTTCTACATCGATGAAAAGAATGTTCGTGCGGCCGACAAGTCCTTCAAAGCCAATGACGGAAATAATCCCACTTCTTCTTGGACCGCTCCGTTCGATGCAACCTATCAGATTGACCTGTGGGGTGCTGGCGGCGGCAATGCAAGTATGACAGATGGTATCAGCGGCAACTCCGGCAGCCACACCATTATCACAGCAGACATTAAGGAAGGCACGACCCTCTACTTTGTCGCTGGCGGTGCAGGCGGTGGCGGTTCCGGTGGTGGTTCCGGTGGCGGTTCTACCGGCAGTGGTTCCGGTGGTTCCGGTGGCTATAACGGCGGTGGTTCCGGTGGTGTCGGCGCAGTGTTCTATGACTGCTATAAAGGGGGAGGCGACCCTGACCACAGCTACCACAGCAATTCTCCCATAGGCTTTGGCGGTGGTGGTGGCGCTACCACGGTTGCATTCGGCCTTATTGGTGACGGACAGCTGAAGAACTACGGTGACGGCTCGCCGATGTTCGGTGTTGCTGGCGGCGGTTCCGGTGCTGCAATTATCTCCGGCAATGGATACACCGAGCGTGGTGTCGGCGGTTCTGGTTCAGACTACAGTGGTCAGCGTTATCACTGTGCATTAAAGGAAGACAAGGTCTTCAGCGATGGCTACGAATACCATCATGGCGATATCTGTGGCTGGACTTACAGTGGCCCCCACAGCAGTGATATCAAAATGCAGCGAGAAGACGAGGAAGGCTACAACAATACACTGCACGAAAACGGCGGCGGTTCTGGTTGGCAGTCTGCTTCTACCGATGGTGCATTGCGTGGTTCTTCTTATGCCGCTTCTGTTGGTGAAAACCTTGACAACGGCAACATCATCATTAAAGCAAACGTCACTGGTGCAAACCAGCTGAATGACGGTGCCGGTTCCGGTATTGGTCAGGCTGGTCGTGCAAAAATCAAGGTCGTTGACCTGAACAAGCGTCTGTATCGTCGCGTTGGTAAGAACGCAATGGATATTGGCTTCGAGGATGCAAACGAATGCACTCCCACTCGTGCCAAGGTCATGCTGACTGTTGCTAACAAGATGTACGACGGCAACCAGTTGACTGTTACCGCACACGTTGTATGGGACGGCGATACCGATGCAGGTATCGATGAACAGGAAATCCTGCGCGGTGTAAACATCACTTATTCGAACAACGAATCTCCCAACATCACATATCCTACCAACGCTACTACCGATAGCAAGAAGAAGCCTCTCGTTCGTACCGGCTCCTACACTGCTACGGCAACCTACACGGGCAAGTACGAAGTCACTTTCTGCTGGGAGAACACGAAACCCGGCAAGACTTATGTAGTCCGTGGCGAAAGCACTACACCTGATGAATATGTATCCGGCAACGGTAATGTCGTATACTTCGATATTTATCCGCGCCCGCTGCATCTTTACAGCTATGACAACAATAAGATTTACGACAATATCAGCACCGCAAAGGTATCTGATATTAAAATCAAAGCAGCAACTGCTGATTCCGGTATTGTTCACGGCGATACTGTCGCGCTGAACAGCACACTGGCTTACGGCTATTATTGCGAAAACTATGCTCCTGAGGACTTCGCAAAAACGAGTTTCAGAGAGTCCATCCATACGGGTCTGCACAGTATTAAGACCGTTACGATTCTTGAACTGATTAACAATCCGTTCGACAACTATTATATTGCAAGTGAAGATTTCACTGGTACCATCAATCCTCGTCCTCTGTATGTTCACAGTCAGTATCATGATGTGAACAAATACAAGTGGAACTACGATGGTAACTCCAATGATATCGGAAACGGCAAGTATCTGACCGACACGACTGTCTACGATAATCAGAATGTGACTATCGAGCAGGCATATGAAATGATTCTTGCTGGTAAACAGGAAAACATCGATATTACCCGCTATACCAAGACCGAGCAGGATAACTACCAGAACACGGTAGTGAATCCGAACAACATCAAGGTATATGATTCCTACTACAACGCCAATATCGGTGAAGAAGGACAGGGAAATATCTATATTGATAATATCACCAACTACGATTCCGTTGAACTGAATGCTCAGACCTATGTTGGTTCTTATGCTGACAGCAATGCTGGCGAACAGCTGACCGGGTATGATGCAAACGGCGACAATGGTGTCATCAAGGAAGACCGTTACAATGGTCTTTCGACGAATACGATTCGCCATCTGCCGTATTCTGTAAAGTACAGCTACAGCACGACCACCCCGCAGGTTGGTCAGAAGATGACTGTTACGATTGCAGTAACGAACAAGGATACCGGATATGGTCTGGCAGCGCAGAACAATTATGTTGCTCCTGTTGCTATCCAGAACCTGCGTTTGAAGAGCAGATTTGCAGGTAATGGTCCCATCACCCTGAAATCCACAAATGGCATTCGTATGAACCAGCAGGGTACAGAGTTCTACATTGACACGATTCCGGTTGGCGGTACCGTAAACATCGTATTTGAGTACACCGTACAGGATATCGATGATACGAACGCATTGGTGCGTGACATTGAACAGAACAACGAAATGTACCTTGTGAACAACAACTACAACGACTACTATATCGCAGACAAGACTTTCAGCGGTGGTATTTACCGTACGACGCTGCGTGCGCAGGTCAAGAGCGTAAGCACCACTTATGGACATGGCTTCAAGAATATCAAACTTCCGTATGCAGACGATGTCTACTACTGGAATAAGGGTTCTGATAGCTGGCTGACCATGGAAGGTCTGGTCGAAGACCATAAGACCGCTTCTTCGGACGACGAAAAACTCGACCTGAAAGCGAAAAAGACAAACAATTATCAGAGTAAATTCGTATACAATGTAGTACCGAGTGAGACGACGGATGCTGGTTCTTACCCTGTATCTTACATTGGTCTGAACGAGTTCAACTATGATGTATTGAAGAACTATGTTGTCACGGAAGACCCCGGTTCTATCGAGGTCAAGCCCCGCAAGATTATGATTTCCGTTGACGAAAGCCAGAAGATTTACGGTACAACGAACCCGTTCTTCAACTCCACATTCAAGGTTCTTGGCACAGATGACCAAGGCAATGAACTGGATGTTTCGGACGAAAACAACTGGACCGTTCTGGGCGATGACGCTACCGTTGATTACAACAACATGCATCTGATTGGTAATGATACCATCGGTAATGTGGTTGAAGTCGTAAACGGCGCTTCCCGCACCGCTCTGGCATTCAAGAACGGCACTTCTAATCTGCCTTATCTGACAACCGCTACACAGAGCAGTGATGTAATCTATCAGACGGATGTTCCCGAAGAAGAATGCGCTTACTGCTTGGAGAAATACAATGAAATGCACAAGGGTCATGAGCATTATCATGACGATGACCATCCGCATACCCATGTTCCCGTAAACGGATATCCTGTATCCGTGAACGAAAACACCGGTTACGGCAATACTCTTGGCATCAAGACCGTCACGAACAGTGAAGGACAGGTAGTTTCCAACTACGAACTCGTTTACGAGTCCAATGTTCTGAAAGTACATCCTCGTCTGATTCGCATTGCGGCTCTCGATGCAACGAAGGCATACGGCGGCACGGAACCCGCATTGAAGTGGACTGTCGATGGCGAAATCATTAAGCCTACCAGCGAAATGCTCGGCATCAAGGCAGTTCGTGACAGCGGCGAGAATGTCCGTGACGAAGGCTATACCATCCGTATCTCTTACGAAAAGAGCACAGCAAGCAACTATATCGTCGAAACGAACGACGCCAAGATGACCATTACGCCTGTCCCGCTGACAATCGTATTTAGTAATCAGGAGCGTTACTACGGCGAAGATAACAAAAACGACTACACGCTGACCGTTGTTGGCTTGAAGCACGGCGATACTGCTGATGTTGCTTTGAAGAATAACGATGGCGCAACCGCAAAGGTTCTTGAAACCGCAAAGAATACTCTGAGCGATTACATCAACCTGACTTACAATAAGTACACCGATGTTGGCTCCAACTACCTGTATGGCGATAAGAGTTACTGCGAAGAGCATACGATTCTCGTACCTCGTGAAAACGCAGATGGCGGTTATAACTATACGATTGCGAACTACACACCCGGTGTTCTGACTATCAAACCTCGTCCGATGCTGCTGGAAGTCACTGGCTGGCAAAAGGAACTGGGCGATGCTGATAAGGTTCAGGATTTCACCCTGACCGATATGATTACCCATAATTCCGTAAATGGTCAGCAGAAGCTCGGCGCAGGCAGCCGTATCACGGATGCAAGCGTTGTTGTGAACCCCGATAAGGTTCCCATCGTCTTCAATCTGGTTCGTGCAGAGGGTGAAGAAGTCGGTTCTTATCCCGTCTACTCCACGCCGCAGGACCGTCAGATTGGAAACCTCGCAGCAAACGACCAGAAACAGCTTGAGCTGGATAACCCGAACTACGACTTTGAGTACCGTTACGCAAACGACCTCATTGTCAAGCGTCAGGGTCTGATGATTACCGTGGATGATAAGGTTCGCTATTACGGCGACCGTGTCAACCGCTTCTACGATGGTTCTACCGATTACACCTATCATGTGTTTAAGGTAGAAAACGGCGAGGCTGTTGAAATCACGGCAGAGGAAGCCGGTATCAACACCAATTCCTTTACCTTTACCCATCTGGATACACAGACCAGCTCCAGCGGCACTTACAAGGATTGCATCAGCCTGTCCGGTGTCCACAGCACCATCTATGATGATGATGACATCACGATTACCGCTGGCAACCTGACTATCATTCCTCGCCCCGTTTCCGTTATTGCTGCGGATAACACCAAGGTTTACGGCGACGCTGACCCCGAATTGAAGTACACGCTCCATGACGGTGTCCGTGGCGAAGATGGCAACTACTACATCGAGTACGCAAACGGTCCCGTTCTCACTGAGAAGGAAGGCGCGGATGTGCCTGTCCAGCCCGGCGACCTCGAAGGTACTGGCGTGACTCGTGAACCCGGTGAAGATGTCTGGACTGGCGAGCATTCGTTCGGCAAGGCTTACGCCATCAATGCCAACGATATCAGCCCTGTCAGCAAGGATGGTATCACCAACTACGTTATTACCATGGAGAACGGCAACTTTACGATTACTCCGGCTGAGCTGGTTGTTACCGTAAAGGGTGGCTATTCCAAGACCTATGGCGAAGAGAATCCCGCATTTGATGCCGATATTACCGGCTTCAAGCGTGATGACACGAAGGAAACCGTTCTGAACGGTGAACTTGGCTTCGCTACTCTGTGCTTCGACCTGTCTGACGCTGGCAAGTACATCGTAACTGCTGGCAACAACAACGAGGATGTGGTGAACCCGGATTGCGTTGTTCTGGAAGACGGTGAAGAGCATATCGGCTCCACTTTCGAAGTCAAGAGCAACACAAACTTCGAGAAGAACTATGTTATCCGCTATGTCAATGGCGATATCACTGTCAACCCGAAGGAACTGATTGTTCGTATTGACCATAAGGTCAAGACCTACGGCACTGCTGACCCGGCATTTACCTTCCATTACGAAGACAATGCTGGCAATGTGATTGGCCTGATTGACCCCGAAAACAGCCCGCTGAATGTTGAGTTGTACCGCACCAAGGGTGAGAATGTTGTGCGCGGCGATGTCACTGCAGCAGATTCTCTCAATAAGTGGGGAACTACCCTCTATGATGGTGATTACCTCATTTCCGCAAAGTACGATACAAACAACAAGAACTATGCCGTTACCGTATACGATGGTTCTCTGAAAATCATCCCCGCAACGCTCACTGTTACGGTCGATGGTGGATACAAGACCACCTACGGCGATGAGATTCCCGAATTCACTTATTCCATCACAGGTTTTGTCGGTCGTGATGTTAAGGACGAAACCGGTACCGGTATCAAGGATGATGAATCCAAGGTCTCCGGCACTGCTACAATGTACTGCAACGATAACGCTGGCAATCCCGTAACGAATAAGACGAAAGTTGGTAATTATCCCATTAACTACGATAGACAGCAGTTGGTTGCTGACAACAGCAATTACAAGTTTATCTATGTTGGCGGTGACCTGACGATTGGTAAGAAACCTATCCATGTGAAGGCAGATGACCAGCAGAAGGTTTACGGAGAGAAAGACCCCGACCCGCTGACTTGGACGATTACTGACCCCGAAGAACTGGTCAATCCCGGTGACGAAGACTTCTTCGATATCACCACAAAGCGTCCCGGCGCTGATACTGATGACGGTGAGCAGGTAGGCAAGTATCCCATCACCATTGATGGCACTGACCCGTCCGGCAACTACGAAATCATTACCACTCCCGGAACTCTGACTATTGTTCCTGCAACCATCGTTGTTACAGTTATTGACGACGAAAAGTATTTCGGCGAAGATAACCCGACACCCAACGTAACCATTACCGGCTATAAGCGCGGTGATACCATCGATGATATCGGTGGTAAAGATGCGCTCAAGACCAAGACTGATGCAGAGAAGTGGAGCCCTGTTGGTGAATATCCTGTATCTGCCAAGGATTCTACTTTCCATAACCCGAACTACGATTTCGTTTACATCGATGGTAAGCTGACCGTCAAACCCTTGATTATTAACATCAAGGCAGAAGACGACCGCAAGACCTACGGTGATAACGACCCCGATAAGTTCAATGTTTCCTATACGCTCACGAACGAGAAAGATGAGCCTTACACTCCGGATAAGGACCTGCGCGATTATATCGACCGTGCCCTGAATCTGGATGCAACTCGTGTTCCGGGTGAGAATGTTCGTACCGAGAACCCCGGCTATTCCATTATTCCTACCTATACAGAGGTAGATAATATTGAGATTGGCACAGTAACTCCCGGACATTTCTTCATTGACCCGCGTGAGGTAACCATTACTGCAAACTCCGCAGAAAAGGTATATGACGGCACTCCGTTGACGGAACCCGGCTATACCTACGCTCCGGAACTCGTAGATAACGACCTGCTTGGCATTCACGATAAGATTGATTCTGTGACCGTAACCGGTTCTCAGACCGAAGTGGGTTCCAGCAAGAACGTTCCCAGCGATGCAGTTATCATCAACACAGAAGATGGCAGCGGCAGCAATGCCAACTACATCATCAAGTATGTGGATGGTACTCTGACCGTTCGCGATAAGGAAATTGTCTCTATCGAGAAATCTGCTGACCGTGAACGCGCTACGGATTACGATGTGATTCGCTACACGATTACCGTTACGAACGCGACCAGTCATGACCTGCACAACGTCATCGTCAAAGATACCAACAACTTCGTTGGTGTTCCTGTCCTGTCTCAGGCAAACGGTGTGACCTATGATGCAGAGAAGGGCGAGTTCGTTATCGCAGAGATTTCCCATCTGCGCGATGAAACCCATACCAATGCCGTAACGTTCACCTATACCTACACGGTAGACCCGACCGACCACGGCACCAACAACAACGATATCCTCGAAAACAACGCCAAGATTACCGATATGAAGGTAGTCGAGAGCTATACTGAGAACCCTGATGGCAGCACCACTCCGAACTATACCGAGCCTAACAAGGATTGGTTGGTCGAGACTCCTGATGTTGATGTGGAAATCATCCGTCAGAATCTGACCATCGAAAAGAGTGCTGATAAGACTGAGGCTGGCGTAGGTGATGTCGTCACTTACACGCTGAAAGTCACCAATACGGGCAACACGAAGCTTGAAAATGTTGTCGTAAAGGATACGAACAACTTCATGGGCGAGCCTGTCGAGAACACGAAGCTCCACTTCGGCTATCGTGTCAACGATGATGGAACATGGACAATCACCAGCCTTGGCGTTGGTAAGTCCGTAACCATCACCTATAAGTACACGGTTGTTGCAGATGACCTCGCAAACGGCAAGCTGGATAACATTGCTACCGCAACGATTCCTGCTCGCGAAGACCCGACTATTCCTGAGAAGCCTGTCGATTCCAACGAAGTAATCGTGCCGCTGTACTACAAGCACCTGACGATTGTCAAGTCTGCTGACCGCGACCACGCTTATCCCGGCGAAGTCGTCAAATATCAGGTCACTGTCACGAACGACGGCACTGTCGATATGACGAATGTTACCGTCTCCGATGACACCAATGCTCTGGGTATGTTTATCGTCTCTACCGGCGACGGATATACCTATAACCCCGAAACCAGACTGTTCACCATTTCTGCTCTGAATGTCGGCGATTCCGTTACGCTGAATTACCTGTATATTGTGCAGAACGGTGACCCCGAAACGATTATCAACGTAGCTACTGCTCACGCTCCCAAGAATCCCGATACTGAGATTCCGGGTGACAAGGACATCGAAGAACCTTCTAAGCCTGTTGAGGTTGATGTGCTCCGTGATGAACTGACCATCGTAAAGAACGCTGACAAGAGCTTCGTTGATATGAACGGCAATGACACGACCGTAACCTATACTCTGACCGTTAAGAACAGCGGCAATACCAAGCTGACGAATGTTATCGTTACCGATACATCCAACGGCAACGGCACTGTCGAGTACACTGGCGATTTGATGTATGACGGAAACGGCAAGTGGATGATTCCTGAGCTGAACGCAGGCGATTCCGTTGAAATCACTTATGTCTATACTGCTGTGGCAGAGGACATGAACCTCGATAACGGTAACATCGTGAATACGGCTGTTGCTGAGGGCAAGAACCCCGACAACAAGACTGTTACGAGCGACCCCGATACTGAGACTGTCCATGTAGGCGAAGTGCCTAACCGCGATATTCGCGTTGTAAAGACTTCTCTCGAATCCAGTGTGATGATTGGCGATACCATTCACTACACCATTACCGTTACGAACAACGGCACAATGGCTGCTCAGAATGTAGTTGTGCGCGACTTCAATGACGGCGTTGGTGAAATCAATGCTGCAAGTTCCGACAAGTACACCTATGACGCAGCGACTCATTCCTTCACCATCGCAGAAATTGCGGCTGGTGAGGTCGTTGAGATTCCTGTCACCTATACCGTACAGGAAGGCGACAAGGATGTCGTGAACAATGCTGCTGTTGAGATTCCGGAAGTTCCCGAAATCGAGAAGAAGGCAGATAAACAGACCGTAGTGGTTGGCGAGGTGGTGACTTACACCATTACCGTTACCAATACGACTAACGAGACCAAGACGAATGTTGAGGTCAAGGATACAAACAACTTCACGGGCGTTATCACGCCTGCCGAAAACACTGATGTTGTAAGCTATATTGGCGACAAGGTCTGGAATATTTCTTCTATCGGCGCTGGTGAGAGCGTAGACATTGTCTACACCTACACGGTAATGAATGAAGATGCCCCCAATACCATGCTTGTCAATAACGCCGAAATGACATATGTGACGGATTCTGGCAAGGTAAAGATTCCTTCCAATGAGGTTGATATCCCTGTCATCCCCGAAACTCCCACGCCGGAACATGTTGGACCCACCGTTGTGAAACAGGCAGACAAGGCCATTGCAAACATCGGCGATACGGTGCATTACACCGTCGTCATGCACAACAATGACACTGTTGATTATGTGAATGCAGCGCTGCACGACCAGAACAACTTCAGCGGCGTTATCACGAATGTGAAGAATGGCACTCTGGAATCTGTCTCTGCCGGTTCTGCAGTCATCAAGGTCGGCACTATTCCGGCTGGCAAGACTGTCACGGTAGAATATGATTACATTGTGCTGAACACGGATGCCGGTAAGGGTCAGGATACTTACAACGAACTGAAGAATGTGGCTACGCTGCATTACTGGTTCGCTGATGAGGATAAGACCCCGGAGAACGAGAAGACGAAGCCTTCTAATGAGGTCATCGTCAAGGTTCCCGGCAATGATGTTCCCGTTCCTGTCAACCCGCCTGAGGGCAAGCTGAAGGTCGAGAAGTTTGTTGACAAGAAGAGCGCTTCTGTTGGCGATATGTTGAACTACACCGTTAAGGTGTCTAATGTCGGCGATGGCGAACTGAAGAATGTTCTGATTGAAGACTTCTTCGATGGACACGGCAAGCTCAACTACATCCCGACTGTCGGTGTTGTAGTAAACGGTGATGGCACCTACACTATCAACAAACTGCCTGCCGGTACATTCATGGAGCTCCGCTTCACCTATGTTATCGTGGAAGGCGATGAGCCTGAGGTCCTGAACGCTGCTGTCGTCACGACACCGCCCGTTGACTCGCCGCTCGAACCCACCAAGACGGCTGACAAGAAGTTCGCATTTGTCAATGAAATCGTGACCTACACCATCAGCGTGTATAACCCCGATACCAAGGCAAAGACGAATGTCACTGTCAAGGATACCAATAACTTTGTTGGCAGCATCAATGCCGCCAATACAGACAAGTACACCTATAACGGCGATAATACTTGGACGATTCCGGAAATCGGAGCAGGGGAGACCATCGACATTACCTATACCTACACGGTACAGAGCAATGATGAGAAGCTCCTCGAGAACAAGGCTGATGTGACGTATTCCGAGAACGGTGATACCGTTAAGCTTGATACGCCGACTGTCGATGTGGTCGTACCCGATAAGGGCACTGTCTCCATCCACAAGGAAGCTGACAAGAAGATGGCTAAGCCGGGTGAGGTCGTCACCTACAATGTCACCGTTACCAACAACAAGGGCTTCGATGTTCACGATGTTGTAGTAACCGATGCTAATAACTTCGCTGGTGAAATCACTGGCGTTGACGGCGCAGATTACACCTTCGAGAACGGCGAGTTCCATATCGCTGAGATTGCCGCAGGCGCTTCGGTCACTCTGACCTACACCTACACGGTTGAAATTGGTGATGTGCCCACTCAGATTCTGGAAAACATCGCTACGGCTGATGTTCCCGGAACGAATCCCGAAGACCCGAACAACCCCGGTCACGGTAAAGACCCGAACAAGCCTATCGATAACGATGAGAAGATTCCTTCGAATCCTGTCGATGTTGAGGTTCCGGGTTCCGAGACTGAAACCAAGATTCCTGACCTTGTTCTGACGAAGAGTGTGGATAAGAATGAAGCCGTTGTCGGTGATACTCTGAACTATACGATTACTGTCAAGAACAACGGCAAGGGCGATGCTGAGAATGTCACAGTCAAGGACTTCTTCGACGGCAAGGGCACACTGAACTTCGTGGCTATGGATGGCGTCACCGATAACGGTGATGACACCTACACGATTGCAAGTGTCAAGGCTGGTGAGAGCGTAACGCTTAACTACACCTATGTGGTGGTTGACGGTGACGCACCTGAGGTTCTGAACGCGGCAGTCATCACAACTCCCGAACCGCCCACGGATATTGTGAAGAGCGCAGACAAGCATATCGCCAAGGTCAATGAGATTGTTACATACACCATCACGGTGAAGAACAATTCCAAGGACACGCTGACGAATCTGCTGGTAAGCGATACGAACAACTTCAAGGGCGAAATTGAAGCCAAGGATGGCAAGGGCTACACCTACAACGGTGATAAGACTTGGACCATCGCAATGCTCGAATCCGGCAAGTCCATCGACATTATCTACACCTATACGATGCAGGCAAGCGATGAAACTGTCATTGAAAACACTGCCGATGTGCGTTATAGCCACAACGGTACCGACTACGATATTCCGTCCAACCCCGTCGAAGTCGAAAAGCCTGACGATGGTGTTGTCACCATCTTTAAGACTGCCGACAAGACCAAGGCTGAACCGAACGAGGTCGTTACCTATACAGTTACGATTCACAACGGTAAGGATTACAACATCAAGAATGTCCGTCTGACTGACGCGAACAACTTCGCGGGCAAGATTGAGGGCGTTGACGGTGCTGGCTACAAGTTCATCAACGGCGAATTTGTCATTGACAAGATTCCTGCTGGCGGTGACGCAGTGGTTCACTACACCTACACAGTCCAGATTGCCGATGTTCCGACCAAGATTCTTGAAAACATTGCAACGGCTCATGTCCCCGGCAAGAACCCCGGAGACCCTGACGAGGAGATTCCTTCCAACAAGGTCGATGTTGAGGTTCCCGGTGACGGCACGCATGTTGATGTGCCGGAAGGCAAGCTCGAAATCGTTAAGAATGTAGACAAAACGGAAGCCAAGGTTGGCGATACGCTGAACTACACGATTACGCTGACGAATGTTGGCGGACAGGCAGTCAAGAACGCTGTCGTCAAGGATTTCTTTGACGGTAACGGTGTCCTGAACTTCGTTCCGATGGACGGTGTGACGGATAACGGTGATTACACCTATACGGTTGCGAATGTGGAGAAGGGTCAGAGCGTTACGCTCCGCTTCACTTACACGGTCGTTGCCGGAGATGCGCCGATGGTCCTGAACGCTGCTGTTGTGAAAGACCCGACTCCTCCCGTTGACATCGAGAAGAACGCAGACAAGCATGTAGCGATGGTCGATGAAATCGTCAACTACACCATCACGGTGAAGAACACGACCGATAAGACCGTTACCGACCTGCTGGTCAGCGACACCAACAACTTTACAGGTGCAATTACTTCTAAAGACAACGCCAAGTACACCTACAATGGCAACCATACTTGGACTATCCCCAGCATCAAGGCTGGTGAGAGCATCGATATTCTCTACACCTATACGGTGAAGACTACCGACCCCTCTACGCTGGTCAACGAAGCTGATGTTCGCTACACGACCGATGACGGCGAGTATGTCATCAAGGCAGACCCCGTTGAAGTCGTTGTCCCGAAGGATGGCGAAGTTACGATTGTCAAGAGCGGTGACAAGAAGATTGCAGAGCCCGGTGAGGTCGTGACCTACACGGTTACGATTCACAACGGCAAGGCGCATGACATCACCAATGTGGTCGTAAGCGATTCCAACAACTTTGCTGGAACGATTACCGGCACAAATGGTGTCGGCTACAAGTTCGTTGACGGACACTTTGTAATCGATAAGATTGCTGCTGGTGCAGACGCCGTTCTGACCTACACCTACACGGTGCAGATTGCAGATGTACCCACTCACATTCTGGAAAATGTTGCCACGGCACATGTGCCCGGCACGAATCCGGAAGACCCTGAGAATCCCGGACACGGCAAGGACCCGGATAAACCTATTGACCCCGATACGGACATTCCGTCCAATAAGGTCGAAGTGGAAGTCCCCGGTTCCGAAGTTGAGACCGAGATTCCGGAAATCTCTATTACCAAGTCTGTAGATAAGCCTACTGCCAAGATTGGTGATACGCTAAACTACACCGTCACTGTCAAGAACGGCGGTAACGCGGATGCTGAGAATATCCTGATTAAGGATTTCTTTGACGGAAACGGAACGCTGAACTTCAAGGCCATGGATGGTGTGACAGATAACGGAGACAACACCTACACTATTTCTACGGTCAAGGCAGGGGAGAGCGTAAAGCTTCGTTTCAGCTATGTTGTAGTTGAAGGAGACGAACCTCTCGTACTGAACGCCGCAGTAATCAAAGACCCGACACCGCCTGTTGATGTTGAGAAGGAAGCCGACAAGCACATTGCAAAGGTAGATGAGGTTGTAACCTACACGATTTCCGTGAAGAACACCACTTCTGAGCCTGTTGACAATGTAACTGTCACCGATACTAACAACTTCAAGGGCGAAATCAAGGCCGAAAACGCTGACAAGTACACTTACAATGGCAATAAGACATGGACTATTCCGACTATTGCCGCTGGCGAGACCATCCATATCACCTACACCTATACGATGCAGGCTGAGGATGCCACCGTCATCGAAAACATTGCAAATGTGACTTACAGCAAGGATGGCACAGATTACAATATCCCCTCTAACCCCGTCGATGTCGAGAAGCCCGATGATGGTGTTGTTACCATCCGCAAGGCTGCAGATAAGACAAAGGCTGAGCCGGGCGAGGTTGTAACCTATACCGTCACGGTTCATAACGGAAAGAATCACGACATCGAAAACGCTCGTCTGACAGACACCAACAACTTTGCTGGCGAAATCGTAAGCGTTGACGGTGCAGATTACACCTTCGAGAACGACGAATTCACAATCAATAAGATTCCCGCAGGCGGTGATGTGGTTATCCACTACACCTATACGGTTGAAATTGCTGATGTGCCCACGCAGATTCTCGAAAACATTGCAACAATCCATGTTCCCGGCACGAATCCCGAAGACCCGAATAATCCGGGTCACGGCAAAGACCCCGAGAAACCCATTGACCCCGATACGGAGATTCCGTCCAACAAGGTTGATGTGGAAGTTCCCGGCTCTGAAACCGAAACAGAGATTCCTGTAATCGAAATCACCAAGTCCGTTGATAAGGCAGAGGCCAAGGTTGGCGATACGCTCAACTATACGGTTACTGTCGCCAATAAGGGCAAGGCTGATGCGGAAAATGTTGTGGTTGAAGACTTCTTCGATGGCAACGGAACGCTCAACTTTGTGCCCATGGATGGCGTTGCGGATAACGGCGACAACTCCTATACCATCAGCACTGTAAAGGCTGGCGAGAGCGTAACGCTTAACTTCACCTATGTGGTAGTTACCGCTGATGCTCCTAAGGTTCTGAACGCTGCTGTTGTGAAAGACCCGACACCGCCTATCGATGTTGAAAAGGATGCCGATAAGTATATCGCTAAGGTGACAGATGTTGTGACCTACACCATTACGGTGAAGAATACGACAGACGAAACCGTAAACGATATCACTGTCGCAGACCATAACAACTTTGCAGGTAATGTTACGGCTGAGAGTTCTAACCGCTATACCTATAACGGAGACGGTACTTGGACTATCGGTCATCTGGATGCCGGTGAGGCTCTTGATATCGTTTATACCTATACGGTAGAGACGACCGATGAGAGCGTTATGGAAAATACCGCAACCATTAAGTACACGCACAATGGCGAGCAGTATAATATCCCGTCCAATACAGTCGATGTGAAGAAGCCTGATGATGGCGTTGTCACCATCTGGAAGTCTGCAAACAAGACTGTCGCAAAGCCGGGTGAGACTGTCACCTATACCGTAACGGTACACAATGGTAAAGACCACGATATTCAGAATGCTGCTCTGACTGATGAGAATAACTTCTCCGGAAGCATTTTCGCAGTGGATGGCGCTGGTTATCACTATGAGAATGGTGTATTCACCATCGACACGATTCCTGCTGGCGGCGATGTGGTTGTCCACTACGCTTATACTGTCGGTATCGCCGATGTGACCACGCACATTCTTGAAAACGTAGCGACGATTCATGTTCCCGGTACGAACCCTGAAGACCCGGAGAATCCCGGACAGGGTAAAGACCCGACGAAACCGATTGACCCTGATACGGATATTCCGTCCAACAAGGTCGATGTGGAAGTTCCGGGTTCCGGTACGGAAACGGATGTTCCGCTCGAAAAGAGCCTCACGATTGTGAAGAGTGCTGACAAGACGAAAGTCAATGTCGGTGAAACCATCAATTATCGTGTGGTAGTAACCAATACCGGTGAAGTAGACCTTGTCAATGTAACCGTAAAGGACAACAATGACGGCGCAAGCCATATTGAAGCCCAGAATGGTGATGGATATACTTACAATAGCGCAACGACAACGTTCACTATTGCTCGTATCCCTGTTGGCGAATCCTTCACTCTGACCTATTCTTATGTTGCCGTTGACGCGGATGCCGGACACGATGTCATTAACGTGGCTGTCGCTAAGGCTCCGGGTCAGAATCCCGAAGACCCCGAGAATCCGGGTCATGGTAAGGACCCGTCCAAGCCGATTGATGAAGATGTAGAGAAACCTTCCAACGAGGTGAAAGTCCCTGTTGTGAAGCCATCTACTCCCACAACGCCTGACGAGCCTAAACCGACTCCGACTCCCGACAACCCGAAGCCTACTCCGACCCCTGTTCCTACTGAGAAGCCCAAGACCCCGCCGATTGGCTGGCTCGATATCTTCAAGGTAGACGGCAAACCCTTCTCCCTCTTCTCTATCTTCACGAGCAACAAGAAGACGGGTATTGGATTTGCACAGAGTATTGTTGGTCTGGTAGCAATGGTTGGCATTGGCGTCGCTGCTCTGGTGGTAGTAAACCACAAGCGCAAGAAGGACGAAAACGACAACAAAGATAACCATAAGGATGATTCCGCTGAATAAGCGGTAAAACAATAGAGCGGTGGTTCGAAAGAGCTGCCGCTCTTTTTTTTGCGTAAAAAACTTCTAATTTTCAGAATAATTATTGACCGTTGCTGCAAAGTAAGTAATATAATAGATATAAATACAGCATCAAATTTCTCAGAACAAATAATAGCTATAGTCAAGCAGGTTTTGCGTTAATGTTTCAACCATCCATGTCCATACGAAATATGAGAATGCGTTCATGGGTGGCATTTTTGTGCCAAAATTTTTGATTGACTTTTCTGTCTTTTTGTGGCATATTGTAAATATGCAATTTGATTGCTTGTGTTTTGATATACTTTCTTATCTACAATCGAGGCTGCACACTAGGGAGTAGGTAAGGGTGTATATAAATCCGACTGTGGTAAAACCACAGAACACTCACATTATTAGGAGGGCAACTAACATGCAGAAACCTCGTAAGCGGTTTTTGAGTGCGATTGTCGCCGTAGCAATGTGCCTGTCTCAGTTTGCTCCTGTCACTGCTTATGCAGTGGAGAGCGCGAGTGGAATCACGCAGAGTGAAGAAGCTCCGAAGGAAACTGATGCGCTCAGCACTACGACAACAAACTCCGACTCTTCCGCTACTACTCCCGCGCCGAAAAGCGATGTTACCGACACAGCAAGTTCAGCGTCCAGCGACACTTCTGTGACGAGCGATGTTTCTTCTGAGGCTACAAGTCAGGCGGGGTCTGAAACGACCACTGCCTACGCAAACAGTGCTGCCTCTGATACTGGTGCAAGCACCAGCACTTCCAGCGAAGCTTCTACCACTGGCAGCATCAGTGAAGCAGCACAGGCATTTATCGATGCGGCTAACGCCCTTGTAAGCCGTAAAGATGAAATTCTGACTGCTGCAAACAACTTCGGTCTTGCAAGCAAGGCATGGCAGGCTGACAAGGAAAATGCGGTTCTTGATGCGATGGTCACGCGTCGCACTGAGGAACTGGATGCAGTTTATGACTGGGAACCCATTGAGGACATGTATTATTCTCTGAGCGAGGATGAGCAGGTCGCAGAGCCCGTCATGAATGCATACCTTGACATGTCTGACCTGTATCTGCAGGTTTGCGACCGTCAGGAAAACCCCGTAGACAACAGCGGTGCCAGCGCGTTTGATGGCGGCGGTTCTACGACTGTCATCGGGGACTATCAGGCAATCACCGCTGCTGAGACTGGTAAGCAGATTGCCGCAGGCACTGGTATTCAGTATACCAAGATTAGCGGTCAGGAGAATGTTATTCGCATTCTGCCTCAGACTGTTACCTACACCTACGGTGACTCTTTCAAGTCTAAGGGTCTGACCATCGAATACAGCACTGCTGATTCCCGTACTTCTCAGGAAGTCGAAAAGGATATTCAGGCAGCTATCGACGGTCTGAGCTTCATCATGTATGCTCCGGCTGACGGCGACGGCCAGAATCCCACAGACATTCATTGCAATGCCGATACTTATCCGAGTTATGTTGATACAGGTGCCACAAGCGTTACTGTGAATGGTCTGAATTACACCATTATTGATGGTTCCAACTTGGATTCTTCCAAAAACATCCGCAATGACACGGGTGTGACTATCAAAAAGCGTCAGATTTACATTGTCCCTCATACCACCTATGTTACGAAGGGTAATACCATCAGCCAGATTAACTACACCGTTATGGATACCAATGGTGGTCTGGTTGACGGTGACCTGCTTCCTGCGGATGTTCTGACTACAGAGAGCTTTGATAAGGACACTACCGGTTCTTACAAAATCATCTTAGGTTCCTCCGCGAAGAGCAACACGAACTACAACATCGACATTCAGCCCAATACCGGCGATGTGTATGTTGTCGTTTCCGAAAAGACTCTGACCCTGACTCCCGTATTTGTCTTCAAGGGCAATGATGGCGTACAGACGACCGGCAGCAAAGCTACTCGCCAGTATGGTCAGCAGAATCCTCAGGTTGACTTCGTGATTACCGGTTGGTCTGATACCGATAAGACGAATTTCGAGTATAAGACCAACAATGAGCACAAGTCCAACGCAGTTGCTCTGAAAGAGATGCTTGGTCTGAGCGGTGAACCCACCGTTGTTCTGCCCAGCATCACCTCCGCTCCCGGTGGCTATACTGTTACAATCGGCAATATCCAGACGAATGCGCCTATCAATGGTTATAACATCAACCTTGCTACCGCAACGTTTGAAATTACCAAGCGTAACGTAACCATCACCAACGACCAGATTGATGCCATCTATGGTGAGGCTGAAAAGGGCAAGTCTTCCACCATCACCTTCGACGCTGTTGCTTATAACGGTGCTGCTCAGGCAGTGGCCTCCGATAAGCGTATTGTCGCCGGTTCCGACATCACCGCTGATGACGGTGTGAACAAGCTGGTCAGCATGGTTCTGACAACACAGCGTCAGGATATCGACAATAAGAATGTTGGCGAATATCCGATGACTGTCGAAGTTCCCCCTGCATGCACTGCTTACTATGACGTCAAGGTCATCAACAGCAAGTACATCATCCATCCCGCAATGCTGACTGTCACTCTCGATGACCTGTCCGCAATGTATGGTGCTGCTCATTCCGGCAAGATTAAATCCATCGAAGGTTTCAAGCTGAACGATACACAGGCAAGCATCGGTTTGACCGAGGACAAGCTTGGCTTTACTATGGTGGATGCGGCTGGCAACAGCGGCACTCCTACAACTGCCAATGTTGGCGAATACACCGTCAGCGCATCTGTGCAGGGTGCTTCTCAGGAGCGTTGGTCTTCTGACTGGGACCCCAATGCCGATGGCAAGAACTACGACCGTTACGACAACTATCTGGTTCGTTTTGTCAACAGCAAGCTGACCGTCACCAAGCGTCCTATCGCCATCAATGTGATGGGTGGTCAGACGAAGGTTTACGGCGACAGTGATGCCAAGGGCGGCGTTGCCTTTACTCTTGACCCCGTCAATGGCAAGGGTGGCCGTGTTGGTTCCGACTTTGCTGGCTGCGTTGTGACTCGTGAGGTCGGCGAGACTGTTGGCTCTTACGCTTACAGCGATGCACAGTTCCAGACTGCTGAAATCGCCAAGAACTACGACATCACCTTCAATGCTCCCGATAAGTACACTATCACCAAGCGTACTCTGACCATCACCGTTCCGAACCGTGAGCGTCTGTATGGCGCAGAGAATCCCAGCGATGCCGACATTACCGGCGCACTGGAATACAAGAACTTCGCAAGCAACGATGAAATCGGCATCCATGATACCGTCGCTTCTCTGGGCGGCACTGTCACCATCAAGTATGGCGTTGACAATACCGTTGGTAAGCTGACTGGTGTCGGTACCTATCCTATTGTTGTTTCCGGTTACACCAACCCCAACTACAACATCGTTTACACCGGCACTTACAGCGATGGTACAAGCGGTACGCTGACTATCAATGCACTGCCTGTCACTATCAAGGGTACTACCAACAGCGTCCGTAAGTACGGCGTTGCCGGTAAGAACACCCCCAGCTATGCGCTGTATGACGAGACCGGTTCTCAGGCTATCAATGTGGTTGACCCGCAGGGCAGCCCGCTGAACATCCACATCGACCTGACCAAGTGGGAAGACCCCACCACGGTTGTCGGCAACTATGAGGCTACCATCTCTTATGATGAGAACCCCAACTACATCGTAACGATTGCTCCGCAGGCCACGTTCCAAGTCACCGAGGCTGATGTCTCTGTCACCTTCAACGCACTGCAGACTACTTACGGTGAGAAGAAGCCCGATACCATCGCCAAGGAAGTTTCCGTCAACGTGAATACCTCCGATGGCACTCAGATTTATCACGATGGCGAAACCGTCAATATCAAGATGGACGGCAAGGATGTTTCTCTGGGTGTTGTTCGTATCGCCGTTGAGGCTACTGCGAACGCTTCTGGTCTGTACGATGCAGGTTCTTACAACCTGACCTTCCGTCTGGATAACCAGCCCGCAAACAGCGTTAAGCTGTCTGAGCCCGATGGCAAGAACATGCTGATTGTTCATCAGATGCCCCTGACCATCACTCCTCGCTATGGCCTGTCCAAGACTTACGGCGAGACTGACCCCAGCTTTGCAGTCAACGATACCTATGTCATCTTTGACTACAACACCACCAGCTTCGCAGAGCCCAAGGCCGACTTCGCACAGGCTCGTCTGAGCCGTGAAGCAGGCGAGAACGCTGGCACTTATCCGATTTACAGCGGTAACATCTATGAGCAGACGATGGCAAAGAACTATCGTATCAGCTTCACCAATGATGTTCGCTTCACCATCAATAAGCGTACTGCCGTTATCAACCTGCTCGAAACCGAAAAGACCTATGGTGAGACCCTCACTTCTATGAACGTGAAGGATTACATCAAGGGCGGCACTGGTCTGCTGACTACTACTGATGTTCAGGCAGCAGAAGCAGAAAAGATTCTTAAGGGCATTACCCTGACTTCCGGTGCAACTTCTGCTTCCGCAAGCGTTGGCACTTATGCTCTGAAAGCTATCTACGCACAGCCTGCCAACTACGACCTGACGGTGATTGATTCCACCATCACCATCACTCCTCGTCCCATCACCCTGACTTTCTCCAACTACGAGAAGGATTACGGCGATGCAGACCCCGCATTCTCTTACACCGAGATTTCCGGCAACATTTCCAACGATGGGCTGAAGAAGAATACGCTGGAACTGACTACTGGTGTTCTGAGCGGCTCTGTCACGCGCAAAGCCGGTGAGGATGTCGGTGAATATCCCATCAGCTCCACTCTGTACAACAAGTACGGCAACTACGCCATCACCATCGTGACTGGCTCCGGCACTTCCGTCGATGTTGGTTCTTCCACCACCGAGCCCGAAGCTATGGAAGTTGCTACTCTGACCATCAAGCCCGTTAAGGTCACCTTTACCGTGGCTGGCGGTTACTCCATGATTTATGGCGGCACCGTTCCCACGTTCAGCTACACCGTTACTGGCTTGAAGAACAATGACACCGTTGCTTCCGCATTCACTGGCTCGGTTGTCTACAACATCAAGAATGCTGACGGTTCTCTGTCCGAGATTCCTGCTCGTCCTGCTGCTGGCGATTATGTCATCACCATGAGCGGTCTGGAAAACAAGGGCGCAAAGAACTATGACCCCATCGTCTTTGTTGATGGTTCTCTGCATGTCGATAAGCGCGATGTAATCGTGGTTGTTGACGAAGGCCAGAAGAAGGTCTACGGTGAGGCTGACCCCGCACTGACTTGGACTGCAACTGGCGACGGCGCTTACTATGTGAGCGAGGATGCAGGCGACCTTGCAAATCTGAAAGTTGTTCGTCCTGACGCTGGCACCGATGCTGGTGAAGATGTCGGCAAGCACCCGATGATTATCGAGGGCGATGATGCCAACTTCAATATCACCCGCGTAAACAACACCTTTGAAATCACTCCTGCTACGCTGAATGTTACTCTGGCTCCCCAGAGCAAGATTTACGGCGATGAGAACCCTGTTCTCTCCGGCGACGACCTGATTTTCGATGGATTCGTTGTGAAACCCGTCAAGGGCAACACCACTCCTGATGATGCTGGTGTCCTGAGCATTGCAAACCTGACCTTCAACTTCACCGATGCTGAGGGAGCTCCCGCAACGGTAGCTTCTCACGCTGGTACCGGCAAGGTCGTTCCTGCAAATGTTGAGAATGCCGCAGCAAACAACTACACCTTTGTTTACGCTCCCGTTGATTTTGTTATCGACAAGCGTCCCATCACTGTCACCGCTAAACCCCAGACTTCTATCTATGGCGACGATGTTGCTGTTGAAGATTGGTCTGATTACGGCACCGTGAACGTTCTGGAATACACTGGTGACACTGCCAAGGCAGCTCTGGTCAATGGTGATATTCTGGAAGGCACGAACCTGTGCCTCGTCACTTCTGCAAGCCATGTCGGAGGCTATGACATTGTTCCTTCCTTCTCCGGTCTGGCTCACCGCGTCGGTCAGGCTTCTTATCAGGATTATCTGGTAACTGCTATGAACGGCACTTACACGGTCACTCAGCGTCCTCTGACTTGGACCATCGGCACTGTTGGTTCTGTCTACGGCAATGAAATGGCTGAACTGAGCAATACTCTTACCTATACTGGCGATGCCGATAAGAAGACCATCGTTAATGGCGATGACCTGAAAGCTATTGTCAGCATCACTCAGAAGGATGTTGAGAACGCGGTTGCCGAAAAGATTTCCATGAAGTCTGCTGATGGTGCTGCTTCTCTGGTTGCGGAGAGCGTGCCCGAATCTGTCAAGAATTACGGTGCATACGACATGGTCGGTTCTTACGACAATGATGATTACCTGATTACGATTGTTAATGGCGTTTATACCATTGGCGAGCGTCTGGTCGAAGTCACTGTCACCGAGCCCAAGGATATCGTCTATGGCGATACCACTAACCCCGATTTCACCGTTAATGCTGTTGCCACCAATGGCGACGGTACGCACGGTGCAGCTGTCAAGCCTGATTCTCTGGGCCTGAAGATGGCACTTGTTTATACTCCTTTCGAGAACGACAAGACCACCGACAATGCACAGACTGCTCCTTTGACCGCTGATGCAAAGGCTACTCTGACTCCCGACATCGCTAGCGGCGATGACGGCGTGGAGAGCGACAGCCAGTTCAAGACTGAGAATGTCAAGAACGCTGGTACTTACACCTACACCGTTACCTCTGATTACGATGCTGCTGTTGAGCAGAATTACGCAGTAACAATCAATGTCGTTGATGCCGATAAGAACGAAGCCGATGGTCAGTTCGTTATCGCTCGCAAAGACCTGACGGTTACTCTCGACCCGAACCCCGTCGTCAAGCTGTATGGCACTAAGACGGAGATTCCCGAAATCAAGACCAGCGGTTACGCTTTCGATGAGACTGCTGAAACCGTTAAGCTGCCTTCCTTCGAACTCATTGTTGCTTCCAGCATCGATGGTATCTTCGGTAATGTTGGTTTGACGAAGGACGCTTTCAAGTATGTTGGCGGCGCTTACGACAACTACAATTACCTGCCTACCACCGGAGACCTCGAAGTTCAGCGTCTGCATCTTGCCGATGTAGAGCCCGCAACTATCGTTGGTACTGTGGCTGACGAAAAGACCGGTAAGCCTGTTGAGGTTACCAAGAAGACGACTGATGACCTGAGTGGCCTGTACTTCAACTCTAAGGTTGAAGTTATCGCTCCTAAGGGTTACGCAATCGGAACCAGCGATTCCCTGACCGATGCTGAGTGGGCCGAGAAGATGGTCATTTCCGCTAATAGTGAGAAGGTTACTTCTACCTATTACCTGATTGACCTGAAGACCGGTGCCATTACCGAGATGGGAACTATCACCACATCTGTTGATACCGAAGCTCCTGTCGTTGCTTCTGCTTTCGCTGCCGATAAGGTTGATTCCACCAATAAGACCGATTTGCTGAACGAGAAGTTCGTCAAGTTCGAGAGCACCATCAATGTGTTCATTACTGGTGAAGAGACTGGCAAGGCTCCCGAAAAGGACAACGATAAGAAGGACGATAAGAAGAACGATACCGACAAGAAGGAAGATTCCGGTAAGAAGGATGAAACCGAATCCGGTACCGATGAGAAGGTTCCCGCCGAGTCCGAGAAGACCGAAACGACCAATGACAAGACCGAAGCCACTACGCTTCGTATTGCTCATGGCAAGCCCGCTCTCTTCACAACTGGCGACGAGACCGGTGACGAAAACGGTAACGATGTCGTTGCTACTCCCGACGAAAACGGTGGCAAGGATGATACCGAAGACCCCGACTTCGTGCCTGTTGTAAAGGTCAAGGATTCCGTTCCTGCTATCTCCGCTCTGGATGGCGAGTACAACTCCGGTGTTGCTAAGATTCAGTATTACAAGGTCAATGGTTCTGCTATTGCCAAGAGTGCTAAGGGCGATTACACCTTCGACGAAACCAAGTTCGAGACTGTCAATGTCACAAGCATTGATAAGGACAACGGTTACGTTACCTTCAAGCTGAGCCCCGATTGGACTGGTTACATTGTGACCCGTACAGTCGATAAGGCAGGCAACTACGGTGATGTTCGGGTAGCAAGTGTTAAGCTGGAGAATCCTCCGGAAGAAAGCAGACCGACCCCGACTCCTGTAGTCAAGAATGAACCTGCCCCCACTCCGGCACCTGTTGTAGTCAACTACAAGACTGGCGTTGGTTTTGGCGCAGAAGTCATTGTTCCTGTTATCGTTGTTGTTGCTCTGATTGGCGTTGGCGCATTTGTCATCGTCAAGAAGAAGAAGGGCGATAGCGAAGAAAAAACTGCTGAAAAGACCGAGGATAAAACCGAGGAAAAGAAGCAGTAACCAACTGAAATAATCTCTACTCCGCGTAAGAGATAACATATAGCGCTCCGCAGGTAAATCTGTGGGGCGCTATTCTTTGTTGACTATTTATGCTTTTGGTGGTATAATATAAGCATAGTGCATGAAGCTTGTTTATGCACATCAAACAAACACACATGAAAAAGGAGAAGTTACTCATGCAGAAGGTTAACAAGAGTTCTGTAAAGAAGGGTGCTGCGCTGTGTCTCGCTATGGCAATGGCCTGCACTGCATTTGTTGGTTGTGGCAAGAAGGATGATGCTGCCAGTGCAAGCGGCGCGACCAGTGAGTCCGCAGTTGAGGTTCTGGATAACAGCAAGCTGACTGAGATGCCCGATGGTGTTTCTCTGAGCGAGGACCAGATGAAGACCACCATGAACGCTTATGCCGCTTATATGACCGAGGCTCTGGCAAGCGATGGCTATACCGTCACCGTTCGCTATGACGAGGATGGCAGCGTTCATTTCGACGGCACCAAGACCGCTGATGACGGTTCTACTGTTGAGGTTCCTGACCTGTCCAAGTTCGACAATCTGAGCGCCGCGTTCGCATATCTGTACAACTGTGGTCAGGCTGATGCCGAGGGCAATCTGCTGGTGGCTACCTCCGTGCCTGCTGAGGAAGCGGCTGCATCCGAGGCTGAGAGCACTGCTGAATCCGAAGCTGCTGACAGTGAGGCTTCCGACAGCGAGGCTGAAAGCGCCGAGACTGATGGCGATGCCGCCGAATCCACTGAGGAGGCTTCCTCTGAGGATACTGCCGAAGCCGATTCTGCTGCTGAGTCCGAGGCCCCTGCTGACGAAACTGCAGTAGGCTAAAAGACGCCTTGTGAGGCTGGCACATAAACTCGATTATTTTCTCAAAGTGCGATGCAGGATGTATAGACCTGCGGTTGGCGAGCAACGATAAAACCAGTCATCAGGGAAGCAGAACAGGGTTTAGGCGCTGAATGTGGACCTCAAATCTTCAGATAGCCGCTCAGAAATGGGCGGCTATCTTTTTTATATTATACAAGTTGACCATTAAAACAAAATGTGGTATAATATAAAAAAGAGGAGGAATAAGAATGCCAGTTATTTTATTTTTAAGCACACTTTTGTACACCTTTACAAGAGAGCTCGGTATTTTCCATGTCATTGCCATGCTCCCGATTTACGCCGTGCTCATAACTGTTTTTGTATGCGTTATGAAAATGTCTTATAAAGCGTACAAGAAAGGCGCATCGCCGTTAATTTTCGCATACGGCTCTTACGTTGTATATCCCATAGTATACGGTGTCGGTTCTATTGCCCCATGCATTCCATCGTTCTTTTGGATTGCGTTCTTTATGGATAGAGTTCAACATCCACGCTTTACGATTTTGGATTGCGATTATGTAGTCTGTACCATTGCGTTGGCGATTTATTGTTGGTTTTTTTACAAGAAGCTTGCCAGAGCATTTGATAAAGATGAAGCGTTTGCTAAGAAACTATTTTTTGCCTACCCGTTAGCATTGATGGAGCTTGCATTTGGAGACAGTGAGTATGTACTTAAATGTCGCTGTGAACCCACACCCAAGTACATTCCGAAAGAGGAACGGGTCAGCACAAGCTTCGATGAAGATTCAAACGAAAATTGAAATAAGATGGGGACGCCGAGCGGTGATAAGCCGCTCGGCTTTTTTCTTTGCTATTTGCTGCAAAGTAGATACAATAAAAGGAGAATTCGAAAGGAGGCGGCGTACAGGCAGACAAGCTGCTAAGACGCCAAAAAAGCTATGAAAAATGTAATGAGAGTGCTTGCTTTTGTAAGTGCGCTGCTTTGTGTAGGATGCATTTCTACACAAGCGTTGACTTCTCTTGGTGATATTGATATTGATATCACTCGTGAGTTCAATTACAAGGACCAAGAAGAAGCCGATGCCAATCCTCTTCCGAAGGAGATTGAGGAGAACGGTAATACCTATATCCTCGACGAAGACAGCATAGATTATCAGCAGAGGGAACTCAATACCAAGTATCAAGAAACCGTAGAATATACGGATTTGACTGTAAAAGAAGTTCCTCAGACCTATACTGTAACGCTGGGCGGAGAACAGTATGAATTGCCGCTCGAAGATGTTCAGTACACGGAAGAGCAAGCCGATATTCCCACAGAAATGACAGTAGAGTATAAAGGCGAAGACAAGAAACCGAACGCCCCGCAAAACAAGACCTTCACTCTTGATGATGGTACGGAAGTTGAAGGCGTTCTGAAAGAGGTCAATGAAGTCGAGGACACCGATACATGGGTCGATTTCACGATTGATGGACAAGTCGTAATTCCGGAAGGTGCCACCGCATATGTCTATCTCGGAAAAGTCCACACATACAATCCCGCCACACCGCTTTGGGATGGTTATAAGAGCGATTTGATGTCTGCCATCGGTCTGAACAGTGATTCCTATAAAATCACAGGCGGTAAGTGGACAAGCGACCCAGTAGCGAGGGCAGAAGGCGGATTCTACCGCACACTGTCTATCTACGGTCAAAAGAATACCGGCAAGAGTTATGTAGCTGTATATGAAACCGCTGCACCTATCGAAATCAAGTATGTAGCCAGCGCAACCTATTCCATGTCGCTGCTCAGCATCGGTCTTGATGAATCGTTCGGTAACGCTTCTGAACTTACGATTTGCGCGATTGCACACTATGTATTGGAGCAGGTAGCTAACGCCAATTTCATTGTAGGCGCTGTATATCGAAACAGACTCATTATGCCAATTATGGCAGTAATCTTCGGAATTTCTGCAGGCGCATGCGGTTTTGTCGGGTTCTCTAAGGATAGTCGCAAAGAAGAAGATAGCGAAGGCAGCGAAGAAGCCTAACAACACAAAAGAGCAGAAGGCGAGCGAGAAGTATCTTGCTCGTCTTTTTAATTGATTCTTTTGCTTATTTGTGGTATAATATAATATATCAATTGGAAAGACAGGGGGAATTCCATTTATGACATCGAACAGCAATACTGGAAATGCGAGCGAACACGACATTTTTAGAACCTGTTATCAATGCCCACATCGCAAAGCTGGATGTCATTCCGTATGCGAAGGCTATTCGGCTCGTGTTGCCAAACAGCAGGAGATATATAAAATGCGTTTGGCACAATGTGATGAATATGCATTCAAGAAAGAGGTCGCCAGCAAAGTGTCAAAGTATTGCAAATCCCATTGCAGATAAGAAAAGGAGTATACCATGTTTTTAGGAATCATCATTGTCGTATTGTTTGTTTTGTTCGCATTCACATGCTACAAAAAAGCGCCTCCCACAGCAGCCATCGTTGTGACTGGATTTGGCTTGAAAAAGCCCAAAGTCGTTTGCGGAAAGGGTACATTCGTCATTCCTGTGCTGCAGCGTGCAGATAAGCTGAATATGCGTCTTCTGAAAATTGATGTCAAAACCCCTGAGACGGGTGTCAAGACAAAAGAAGGCGTATCGCTCTGGATTGATTCTGTTGTAACGATTCAGGTATACAGCGATAATTCTACTGTTCTCGACTCTGAGGTTCAGGCATCTGGTGCAAAGGATGTCAAGGAATATATTACGGGTCGTCAGCAGTCGGCTATTTCGAACTTCCTTGGCATGGACGAAAAAGGCATCAATGACAAAGTAAATGATGTCTTGCAAGGCAACCTGCGCGAAATCGTTTCGGATATGACGGTTGACCAGATTCTCACAAATCGTAAACAAATGGCGCTGTCAGTAATCGAAAATGCCCGTCCTGACCTTGCAAAGATGGGCCTCGAAGTTGTAACATTCAATGTGCAGGATGTAAAAGACGCCGTTGATGCGCAGGGTCACAATCACGGCGTCATTGAGGCTATTGGTATTGAGCAGGAAGAAGCCGTTAAGAAACGTGCAGAGATTGCTCGTGCCGAAGCCGCTCGTGATATTGCTCGCGCAAAGGCTGACGCTGAAATGGCAGCCAATGAAAAGGAAGTTGAAGCCCAGACTGCTATTGCACAGCGCAACAATGAATTGCAGCTGGCAAAGGCCAAATTGAAGGCCGAGGCTGACAAGGCTGCTGCTGATGCCAACGCTGCAGGACAGATTCAGACAAATCTTCGCGCCAAGGAAATCAAGGAAGCCGAAGCTGATGCGGAAATTGCAAAGCAGAAGAAGATGGTCGACCTTGCTGCACAGGAAGCCGAGGTTCAGCAGAGAAAACTGGATGCAGAGGTTCGCAAAGCTGCGGATGCCGAATTGTATAAACGCCAAAAAGAAGCAGAAGCAAAAAAATACGAAGCCGAACGCGCTGCTGAGGCTCAGAAATTTGCAAAGCAGCAGGAAGCCGAAGGTATTGCCCTTGTAGGTAAGGCAGAAGCTGAGGCTATCCGTCAGAAGGGTATTGCTGAAGCCGAAGCTATGAAGCAAAAGGCGGAGGCTTACAAGCAGTACAACGATGCCGCTGTCGCTGAAATGCTTATCAAGGTCCTGCCTGATATTGCTAAGAATGTGGCTCAGCCCTTGTCCGCAATCGACAAGGTGTCTATCATTGGCGGCGATGCATCTGGCGTTTCCGGCGTGTCTGGGAATGTTCCCGTGCTGATGGCACAGACCATGCAGACCGTCAAGGAAGCTACCGGTATTGATATGGCCGATATCGTTCGTGCGAACAGTATCAATGCTAAGACCGACCGCAATATCAACATTCACGGTTTGCCTGCAATCGAGAAGGCTGATGACAATGCGCACATCGAACCTGACGAAAACGCAAGCGATATAAAATAATTTGCTCAAAAAAATATAACTTCAGCCGTCGTAAATGCGAAAACTAACATTTGCGACGGTTTTTGTCGTTGACTACCTTGTTTTAATGTGGTATAATATAGATATGTTCAAGATGAACAGGGAATATCGGTGATATTTCTATGGTGGAACAGCGCAGAAGAACATCTGTGCGATTTTTTACGCAGTTTTTTGATGTTGACTATATTAGAATAAATAGGCAATATCATACGAATTAACAAGCAAATACGGGGGACAGATTCAATGGTAGAAAAACGTTATGTAGCAAAGAAAAGAATTCCGGAGTATTGCCCTTTCGGGTCAGTTATGTCCCTGAAAGTAGAAAGTGAAAACGATGCGCCTGCATGTTTTGGTCGTGTCGTTGGCTATCAGTACGAGGGTTCTGACGAAGTCGTTTCAACGATTGAGGGCGACAATCTGAAAGCCAAGGGCGAGAGAATTATTGACCGTCTTATGTACGACGGCTATCTCGTCAAACATCAGACTGTCAAGAAGATTGACAATCTCGGCACCGTCAACGTTACACAGTACGGAATCATGTACGAGGCGGAGAGTGCGGCGCAGCACAAGGGAACTCCTACGCACGGAATTCCGTCACCGACAGCAGGGCAGTTCATCTGTACCTTTGAACTTCTGATGGTTACGGAAATCAACGGAGAGCTTTACGAGCGGTACATCACCATCCGTAAGAAAACGCCTCCGGTATTCCGGTTCACTACAACCGATTTCTTCTGCAACATGGGTAGTTATATTACCACGATGCTGTGCAGAAGAGAGAGCGGATTCAAAATGCTGGATACCGATGACAATCCGAATCGCTGCTCTGCTCAGTTCTATGATACCTTTGGCGAGAAGAAGAACATCATCTTCAATAGCACCAAAGACCTGCTTGCTACCATTGTTTCTGTAAGGCTTGTTGATGTAAAGCCATTCGAGGTTGCTGAAAGCAGCATCGCAGGATAAACAGAAACGGTGGTAGACCATGAGCAAAAAGAAATTCTACGTACTTCAAAGCGACGCAGATACTCTCCCCGCAGAGATGAAGGGAACTTATACGGGAGATGAGTTTCCTGAATACAAAGGTGCGGAAACAATCACCTTTAACAATAAGACTTACATCAACGGGTTGGATTATCAAACCGTTAAGTCTGGAAAGCATGTCCGAATCGAAGAATGCCCTATTTGTAATAGGCTTTCTATCATATATGCGCGGGGTGTATGCAAAGCCTGTGCGCAGCGAACATTGTATAGGCACAGAAGAGATAAGACCGGCGATGTTATGACAGAACGGAATATCCGCGAAGCAAACATTGCCTTCCGTAAGGGTTGGCCCGTGAATATCATTTGCGGGCTGGACGGGGTCAGGTACAACATCGACGATTATCCTTATTCGAAAAAAGAAGAAGCGAGAATTGTCGATGCTATTCTTGCAATCAGAGATACGACTGTTACAGATTATCTCTTGAAGCATTACAAAGACGGCATCAAGTATTCTGATATGGCTTATGCCGAAAACAAAAGTAAGCAGAATGCACATGGCTTTGGCAGAAGACGCCTTGCATATGTGCGGAACATTCTCAGAACCAAGGGGCTTTTAAAAGGCCCAAAGACCACGAAATAAACATCATCAATCGTAAGGGGAAGATTGCCATGAACAGCGTAGAAACGAAAACAACGGATAAGACTTATGCAGTCAAGAATACTCACAAACAGGAATGGGAGACGCCTCAGGGGCTTTTCGATGACCTGAACAAGGAATACGGTTTCACTCTGGATGCGGCTGCATCGGACAAAAATCATAAATGCAAGAAATATTACACGGAGCGTGTCGATGGTCTCTTGCAGGACTGGAAAGGTGAAACAGTATTTTGCAATCCCCCGACAGGGCATAAGTCCTTTAAGTTGTGGGTGCGCAAGGCGTACGAGGAGTCAAGGAAAAAGAATACCACGGTCGTCATGCTTTTACCCGTTTCTACGGACTCTGACTGGTTCCAGAGATACATTTATGGACAGCAGGGAGTAAGGGTAAAGTTTCTGCCTGCCAGAATCAAGATGACGAACCCTTATCTGTTCATTGACTCTGAGAATCGGAAAGAGACTATCGGCAGTCGTCGTCCTTCTATGATTGTTGAGTTCACAAGCAAAAAGCGTAAGTTCTCGATTATTTAAGCGAGGCAAACAGGCCATACCGCCATTTCTTATAGGAAATAGAGCGCATGGCCTTTTTGCCGTATTTAGAGTGAGGGTTAAATCATGTACGGAAAATTTGGCTGTGGCGTAACACATGAACAGGCTGTAGAGGAATTCAACGGAGGAAAAACGGTCGTTCAGATTGCCAGAAAGTATGGTATCACAACAAAGGAAGTAAAGACCATTCTTCGGGAAGGCGAAATCGAAAAGAAAAAAGAAGAAAAGAAAACCGTCAAAGCCCAACGCGGTGTTATTTGCAGTCGAGCGCATTGCGAGTGGGGCAATAACACATACGGTGTCTGTTGCCTTCCTTGTTGTATGAAAAACAAAGTTCATCGAACTTAAACTGCCGGTGAAGGAGTTGATAACTTGGTTACACAGAATGTGATTAACGGCTTTGTGATTCCTGATGATATTGCTGAAATCAGGGATTTCCCGCGAGAATTTAAAATCAGCACCGTTGATTTTGTGTATCAGCGGATTGCTTTTCTAATCGAGTGCTTCCCTTTGAGGAAGGAAATCATTGAACTGGCTCAGTCAGACAACGATTGCCAGAAGATGAAAAGGAAAATCCTTAAAGGCGAAAATGACCTTACCATCATTCTTGCAGGGAATGATGGATTGACAGATACGGCACTTGATATTCTTTCGTATCTGGTCATCAAAGCCGATAAGACGAATCCCACGCTGTACCAGATTGTAAAGAAAATCGACGGCGAATCGGAAAAGCTATTCGAAAAGATGTTCCACGAGAATGATTTGAGTAAGAGAACCATTACGCGTGGATTTAAGGCTGCATTGGACATTTTTCAGGCAGCATCCGTGAAGGACGGAGACAGTATCAGGAAAATCGTCAAAGATTTCGATAACTCCTTCTCTGACAGCGGCACGGAAGCGATGATGGCCTTTGTGAAAGAAGCAGTGTCCGATATCTGGGATGTCGCCACACTCGGCGATATGATTTATGCGCTGCGATACGACAGTGACTGTAACAGCTGGGATATGCCGGAAATGGCGGATTTCTTTACGCAAGCCGTCAAGAATGGCGTTGCTCCAGCGCCTCCGTTAAATATGTCCAGTCGTCCGCGTATCGATATGTGTATGAGCTCTTTCCGGATTTCTACCAGTATCGGTGTCAATCATCATTCGCTTTATAAGTTCCCCATCACGGAGAAAATGAAAGAGCGAATTTGCGCAATTATGGCAATGAGCTGCACAGTAGACCCGAGAAAGATGGTACATAGAGCGTCTATCGACAGAGGAATTCGTGATGCTTATATTGCTCTTGTCTGGCAATATGTTGTTTCTTCTTTTGGAGAAAAGCAGCAAAAGAATGCGATTCTCGAAAAGAGCACTACAATCTATAACCAGAGAAAGCTGAGAAAACGCGAACTCGAAAACAAAAAATACGAAGAGCAGCTAAAGCAAAAAGCTTCCGAAGTCAAAAAGGAAGTGGCTGAGGCAAGCACAAACGCAAAACTGGAAAAGGTCAAGAAAGAACTTTACGATTTCAAGGCCACATCCATGAAACGAGAAACGGCTTTGCGCAAAAAGAACGATGATGCCGAGAGTAGAATCCATGAACTGGAAAAGCTGTTGGCGAACGCAGAGCGAAAGCTCATTCAGCTTCGGCCAGAAACTTCCGAGTTTGATGACTTTGATGATTCCGATGCAGGTATCTGTGAACAGGAAACAGAAGTCATAGACTATCATAAAGAGCTGAATCAGATGGCAAAGAACAAGAAAATTGTTTTCTGCGGTGGACAGCAGAACTTTGTCAACATGCTTCGTAATGCACAGCCGGACATCTCGTATGTTGACCAGTGTAATCTGGCTACCTGCGATGCGCTTATCGCAAACAGTGACATTGTTATTTTCCGTGTTACACAGATGAGTCATTCTTTGTACGGAAAGGCGAAGCAGATTTGTAAGGCTCGTGGTATTCGATTCGAGCATCTGCCCAATGTTACATCTATTCCTCTTACGGAGGAGTTAATCTATACACTCATCACGAAAAAGGAGGCAACCGGTAATGAGTAAGGAGTCTTATATCGCCGAGTCTGAGGCGTTGAACAAGCTGTTCAACAATATGACACAGCGCAAAGTTGATGCCGCAGAAAAGGAAAAACTCAAGAAGGAGGAGAATAAGGGGGAACAGGTGGAAGCAAAGAAGCCTCTGCAGGCAGCTCCCACGACATCTCGTCCGATTCACTCTGAGTATCTCGAAAAGAAGAAGAAAGAAGAAGAAGAAGCAAAGCGCATCGAGGAGGCTCGCCGCGCAAAGATGCGCAAGCAAATTGAAAAAGAAGAAGCCGAAAAGGCAGAGCAGGAACGTAAGCTTGCGGAAGAACGCAAGAAGCAGGAAGCTGAAAGGAAGAAGAAAGAGGAAGAACGTCTCGCAAACCTTTTCGGTGTCACCGCTAAGAAAGAACCGAAACCGCAATCAAATCCCGCCGTTAAGCCTGCAACAAAGGATGAACCCGTAAAAGAAGAATCTCTTCCTGTAAAGGACGAATCCAAAAATGAGGCTACCGAGTCTAAAACGAAGGAAGCGCTCCATGTTTTTGAAACGGTTCTGAACAAAACGGAAGAAAACGAACAAGGGCCGAAAGATGCCGAACCGGAACAGAAGAAGGTCGCTCCGGTGATTGCAAAGCCTCCTGTTTCCGAACAGATTTCGGAACAGCCCAAGCCTCCTGTCATTCCGGCTAAGGATAAAAAGCCCGTGACGGATAAGACGGCTTCTGCACCGGAAATGAAGCCAGAGGCGAAACCCGTTCAGAAGTCTGTTTCACAGCCTGCACAGCGCACAGAATCTCCTCAGAAAGGGAATAGTGCAATCATGGCTCGTGGACAGTCCGGTATGCAGATGGAGAAGCCTAAGACAGACAAGCTTTCCATTACCGGCATTGTTCCGATGAAGAGCGACCGTGGTTCAAAATATGATTCCGCCATGAAGGCTTCGAATGCATTCCGTACGAATGTATTCCTCACTTGCGTTTACAACGACGAGACGCGTGAAGGCGCTTACGGTATCGTGGTAGATATGGGAGACAAGCGAATCATCCACGGTATGTGTGGACACACGAGCGATGAATGGGAGTACGGCTTTGCCGGAGCTATCGAGGCTATGCGTATCTGCACGGAAAACAACGTGAAGGAAATCATGTTTGTTGTACTGGACCCGCTTTGCGAAATTCTACAGCAAAACGCCGATGGTCTTCGTTGGGGGTATTCGTACACCCGTTCTCAGTTTACGAAGGCTATCGACGTTTTGAAGAGGGAAGCTGCTATCGGTTTTATCCCGGAGCACGTTGAGAGCGAGTTTCAGGACCTTGCCGAGACAATCGCTAAGACGCTGGTTTTCCCGGTAAACGATTAACCGTTCCTGTCATTGGAAATACCCAGCAGCCAGTCAGACGAAACATGTAAGGCTTTTGCTAAATTACATAGCATCTGCGCTCGCGGCATCGTCTTTCCTGACTCCCATTTTTGGATGCAGCGATAGGAACAATTCGTGCTTGCCGCCAACTGTTCTTGGCTGTAATTGATTTCCATTCGTTGCTTTTTGATTCGCTTTCCTACCATGGTATCAAAGGTGGATGGCATAAATAACTCCTTTCTTTTTTGTTGTCTATGCGAACAAAAGTTCGTTGCTGGACAACTGCATGTGTGGTATCATGATAACAACAGGCAGTTGTATATTAGTTGTTCTTTCCGTTTTAACAACCGCTATACATCAGTCAGTGAGTCCCATTGTTATCTGGTAGACACTTATATTTTATCACGCAGAGTATCCCAAAATTCGTACTTTCAACTATATCGCGACTCGTTCGGAGGATTTTTTATGGAGATTATTGGAGTAGATACCGGAAACAAGGCAATGAAGACGCCTGGCTGTGAGCCGTTTCCCACTGGTCTTGTTCGTCACGGTACAACTGAACCGGCTATCAAAGGAGAAACGATGTGCTACATGGGGAAGTATTATTCCCTCAATGACAGCCGCACGCCTTATCAGCAGGATAAGACGAAGGATGATACTTACTTTTTGCTGACGCTGATTGCCGTAGCAAAGAACCTCATAAAGAAGTATCCCAATCAGAAATTCTACAAATACGATGTATGCCTCGCGATGGGCTTGCCCCCGCAGCATATGTCCCTGAAAGCGAAGTATGATGAGTATTTCGGCAAAAACGGGAAACTCATCAATTTCATGTACAAAGATATCCCGTTCGAGATTACTGTCAAGCACGTCTTTGTCTATCCTCAGGGCTTTTCTATTACGGCAGCAGGCGAGATTCAGAAGGAAATCAAGCGCTATCCCCGTTCTTATGTTGTAGACATCGGCGGGTATACCACGGATGTGATTCGTTTCTCTGGTCGCGGCAACACTTATGCTCCGGACCTTTCTTTCTGCGAAAGCTATGACCGTGGAGTCATTGAACTCCTGAGCACTGTCGAGAGCGAGCTGCGTGTCCATTGTTCCTTGTCGGTCGATGACTACATGGCTGAGGCAATCCTTGCAGGGAACAACAACATGCTGGTCGATGAAAACGCCGTGAAAATTGCCAAGGAAACCGCAGACAATTATGCAACAGCATTGATTCGTACGATTTCCGAAAAAATCAAGGACGATTTCAAAACATCCTACTTCATCTTTATGGGCGGTGGTTCTGCTATGATGCGCGAAAGCATCGAGCGAGCCATTGACACCAAGAACCTTTTCTTCTTGACGGATGTAACCGCAAATGCAAAAGGATATGAAATCATGGCTCGTGCAAAGCTGACCATGAGCGGTGAAATTTAAGAGCACCGTTTTTGAAAGCGTGGTGAGCACTGAATGCCGCGTGGACGTCCCAAAAAGAATGAAGCAGAAAAAGAGACCGTTGGCACGACGGTACGAACCACACTTGTTTTTGATTTAAGCAAAGACAATCATGTACTTGTATATGATTATCTGAACAGTTTGCAACGCGGCGGAAAAACCGATGCGGTTGTAAATGCTATAATCGACAAGGCTACAAAACAACATGAGATGCAAGAAGCGCAGTCCATCTTAAAAGAAGAACTGCAAAACACAATAGCAGAAGAAATCAGAAGCTGTATTCCTCAGATTGTAGATGCAGTGACAAGCAGCATTCAGAAAAACGGGATTGCGGTAGCTGCGCCAGCTTCAAATTACTCCCCCCAAAACATTACAGACACACAAACCATCAACACAACTCCCAAAACAGAAGAAGCACCGCCTCCTATTTCAGAAGAAGCGATGCTTGCATTACAGTTAGCCGATATGTTTGGCGGCTAATCATTTGTCGTGATTGGCTTTCTCTATTTTATCGAGACGCTTAATCTTATTCTCAGCGTTATCTAATCTGTTGCGGTACTGAACTTCATTGGGTAACGCTTCACCATCATTACCATAGAAGTATTTCTTTGCCTTTGAAAGTATTTGAGAACTTGTTTTTCTTAAATTCGGGTCAAGGTATTCGGCACCGACCAATGTTCTTGAAATATCATCCATTGCATCGGGGCCAAGAGAAATCAGAAAAGAAGCCAGTTCCAAAGAGTATAGGTCTGCCACTGTTTGCGGAGCAGACACGGAATCAGGAATTGACAAATTATAGCCAAACAGATAGCAAAACTGAACCACATAAGGAAATACTACAGTTCCAAAGTTTGCATTTGGTTGCATGAATGTCTTGTTGTAAGCGGCAGTGCTGCTGTATCCCAACATTGCTGCAAATTCATCAGCGGTAAACCCATAACGGAGTCTCGTCCGTTCCATCAGAACATTCAGATATTTCACGGTATTCTCCGTGTCAACAAAGCAAGATTTTGCCTGTTCCATAAAGGTATCTACAATTTTTGCTCGTTCTTGCTTGGAAGCAGTGTTCATTTTGCCTCCCATCAAGAAAGCATTGAAGATATTCTCTACCGATTCGTGGTTGTTGTTGATATTGTTACTCATAATTTCCCTCCTGCTTGGTTTAACAGACAAGTTTATATAATTACCGAAAACAACAATCTTTGTAACCGGTAATATAAATTATACCTTTACTGCACTTATATAATACCACAAAAACGCGAAAAAGTCAATTACTGTACATTAGGGGGAGCGATTTATGGCCGCTATTATTTATCTTGATATCGTCAAAACGCCGGAACTGAATGGGGAGGTGTGCGTTCACAGTTTTGTCGTAAATCCTTCCGCCAAGTCGGATAGACAGAAGGATACTTATTTTATGGCTACTCCAATTGGTTATACAAGACTGAAATTGGCAGAGCTCTGCCGCATTATCGAGAACATCGGTTTGCCAACAGGGTCTCAGATTGTCGTATTCAGCAGCGATAATGCGATTGCGCGTACTGGTGCTTCTTTTGGCGTAGAGGACGGCGATACTGAGCCCAGTCATAACAAAGACCTTTGGGCGCGACTCAAATATGCCTGTAGCGCAAAGAAGTACAAGGTCATGTTCCATTATAGTGGCCTTTTGTCCGAAACCGTACATGATAACACGCATATTCATATTGAAACGAATCTTGCGAAAGGAGGGAAGGCAAATTGTCCGAAGCATTGAATAAAGCCCAAGAACAGCAGCTTTACGCATTGCTCGATGCTATTATGCAGGACAACATTGTTCTGCGTAGAAGTTTTGGCGGAGACATCCCCAATTCTTATGTGCTGACAAAGTGCGTAAACCGTGTTGTGGAAGAGCGGCCGGAACTGAAAGAAGCGGCTGTTCTGATGATATTGTATCCGGCACTCAAATGGATGATGCAGGCACAAGACCTTGATGTCATGATGCAGAACTGTGAAAACGTTCACGACGATGAGATGTGCGATGTCGAAGCCATTTCCCGTTTGCGCCGTATTCAGAGCTGGCTGGCTCCGAATATTGAGGAAGAGTCTTTGCATTTCAGGAAACGCAAAGAATACTTCGAAAGTTGTCAGATGCTTCTTGACGCCATTGAGGAGTCGCGGTTAGAACTCTTGTACGAAGTCGATTATTGTTCCAGCATGCGGGAGGTGTTTGATTGCTTTTTGAATCCCGCCGTTCTTCCGAAGAATGGACGCATCAAAATCATGAAGTATTGCGAGCGGTGCATTGAATCCGTTTACAATACAGCAGGTAGTGTTATCAAGGAATATTATAAAATCCTGATGACAAGCAGTGATGTGGACGGGGTAGAAGAAGCAAGCCTTTATCATAATGTTCCGCTGCTTCTTACGGAATACACGCGTATTCTGTATCGTGCCTCACGGTCAAAGGACCCCGCCATGAAACTGCTTGGGTCTTCTTCGTACGAAGATTTGAGTAAAATCAAAGTTTCTGATAAAAACAGAAGCGATGCCTATCTCATTGTGGAGTATGTGAAACTCATACGAGGGGCTGTCGAAATCATGAAACAGTTTCCGCTTGGTCAACGTTATTATGACGTTATCCTTGCAATGATTGAGGGGAAAAAGTACAACTGGACAGATGAGCAGATTGCCGGGCATCTTGGTGTTACGGCAGGAACATTCTCTACCAGAAAAGGACATGCCATTGGTGTGTTCGGATGCTTATTGTTTGGCTGTGACGCGAACGGGCTGCTGAATTGCCTGATTGACGCTCGCGTTTAAATAAGAGGTACAGATTATGGCTCGGAATCATTGTACTTCTGAAAACAGCAACCATACAGAAACCCAAAAACAAAGTACAACTCCTAAAACCATAACGTACGAACGCAAATGCAAGGAATGCGGCAGGATTTTTTATTCTACCGCCAAAAACACTCAATATTGTAAGTCCTGCAGTACCCTAAGAAGAGAAACTCAGGTAAAGAAGAACACAGAAACGAGGCGAATGAAGATAGGACAGACAAGAAACAAAATCACTACGGGACATGCTTACAATCTGGACGGGAAAAGGGTTGTAATCCCGAATGATTATATGCTGAATGCTGTCAGCATATTCGCCAGTTATCTCGGTGTTTCATACGGCAAATTCGATTCATGGAAAGAAAAAAATATGGACGAATACCTTGAATGGGAACGTCAGATGCTCATTGATTATGTTGAGCAGAGTAAAAAGTGCAAGATGTGCGGTCCGAGAGCTCCTTCGCGCAAGGTGTTCGAAAAGTACAAGAGATAAGGGATGTGATAAACATGAACGAACATTATGTTATCGGTCAGGTACGCGCCATGTATGAAGGTAAGGAACGTGTTTTCGATGTCTATGATGATGGTACGGTAATTCTGCCTAACGGGGAACAGATGACGCTTGACGATTCCGTTGTGGAAACGCTTCGCGCCGAATACAACAACGCAAAGTCTGCCAACAACAATGGCGCAAAAGGGCTGAATGTGAATGTCGGCCATAGAGAGACCAAAGCTTACGAAGTGCTTACAAAGACAAGCGATACACTGGATGAAGCAAACCAGACGCTTAAAGATACTAAGCATGCCAGTAAGGAAATCCTAGAACAGGCACAAATCATCAAAAACAATAACAAGCGTAATATCGGTATCGCAATGTTCATTGTTGCCGTTGTCGCCATCGCTATTGGCTTCTTCGTATACACAAACTGGGTCCAAATCAGCGGGCAGCTTACCGGAGAATATAAAGTTGCTGTCGTAAATGTGGATATTCCTTCTGGGGATACCATCGAGGATTCAGAACTCAGCTATAAGACTTTGAGTGTCAACGAATACGAATCCTTATGCGGTTCGCATTTCGTAGACGGCGATGGGAAGATGCAGCAGGATACTCCCGTGTTCTTTGTGGATAGAACAGGTTCCATCGTAAATAAGTTCGCGACCTCTGATATGAAGGCCGGAGATATTGTTATGACGTCTTCTGTATCTGCACAAAAAGCGTCACAGGATATGTATGTGGTTGAGACCGAAGATAAGGATGGAAATCGTCAGAAGCAAACAATAGATGGCGCATTGCTTGCGGGGGATACGACCATTCAATATATCGCACGGGTAACTACTTCGTCTGGGGAGTCTTACGATGTCGTTTTGTCCAGTATTAAACTACGCGACAAGACAATCGAGGATGTTTTGAATGAGCAGGGTGCAAGCATTTTACAGTCGGCCAGTACGACAAACAGCGCAGATAAAGATTCTAACGTAGAAGGCGGTGAATAAAATGTCTAAGATTTATCATCCGGATTGCAAATCCCTTATCACATCTATGTATGTGAAGAATGGGCTTATCGCCATTCTGTTCTTGATTGCTTCTATTTTCGGTGTTGTTGTAATGCGGGAGTGGAAGATTCTTCTTATCGGCTTGATGTGCGCTGCTTATTTTATTTTTCAAATTTATGAGATTCATAATGATGAAAAAAATGAACGGTATAAGACTGTTAAGGGAATTGTTGTATCCGATGAGTCCAGCAAAAATATGATTCGCCAGCAGATTTCAACCTATCGAATCATCCCTGTCAATGAGGATGGAGAGTTTATCGACAAAAACGGAAAATACGATTTTTTCCTCAGCGTCAACGAATCAAAGAAAAACGTTAAAAACTCTTTCTTCGTTGGTGCTATGTATGACTTTATTTTTAAATCAAATGAGGATGGCGTAACTGCGTTTAATGACAGAAATCTCGTAACCTGCAGTCGTGTAACGACAGCCGTCAAAAACGATGATACTATCGTCCCTGCTGATACGCAGAAATCTGTACCTTCCATGAGTCCGTTGGAAGCGTACGATAAAGTCAAACAAGAAGCCGAAAAAGAAGTTATTGAACAAAAAAAGAAACACACAAAAGAAAATCTTGTCTTTTTGGACGGATTTGGCGAAGGCGGTGATTCAAAGTGAATAGCTTTGTATCATTCGTCTTGCTGATGCTCGTTCCGTATATTTTTTCTTTAAGCATTATCTCCATAAATGTTAAGTACCTTACATTGCTTATTATTGCTGCGTATTGCATGGTAAACACATGGTACTCTGAAAACTCCTTTACTTTTATGGGAAGGCGTGTTCATAAGCGCGGTATATTGGTGCGCGGTATTGTGCAGAACGTATGGCGCGGTGAAGATGATACCTATGTAGTAGATATTGCCGCAAAAGATTCTGACGGCATCGAAACGATTATTGTTCCTGCGCGGTCTGTTGGAAATGAATTCTTACGTGCATTCTTGGCATCACAGAAGAATGGTGAGTATTTTGATATTGCTGTAATTCAGTACACAGACAGCTTAGGAGAAAAGACTTACGAGATACCTTGTGATTGGGCAACGAACGGTTTGTCAAGTGGTTTGTCTTATCACCCGCAGAAGGGGAGAGACAGTTTTATGCAAAACCGAAAAGACCAAGGAGATAAAACAGTATTTATCATGCGCGGTATTTGCGAGTTGCTGATTCCGGTGTCGTTTATCTGTTTTATTTTTGATGCAGGACTTGCTATTGTTTTACTGGTCGTTTCTCTGTGCGGCATTGTATGCTTTGTGCCGAGCCGCAAGTTGTCAAACCACAAATTTTGTGGTATAATATTAGTAGAAAGAACGATTACTACTATTGAGAAGTGGTGGAATTCGAAATCTGACATGAATGTGCCTGCTGAGATAAAGGAAAGCGAAAATACCGCATCAGCAGAAAAAGAAAAGAAAGAAAAAACTGAGGCGATTCGCCGTGCAGTACAGAAGGCGGAGTCCGAAGAAAAGAAGTCTGAGGCCGTTGTAGCAATCGATGGCCTTTTGCAGAAGGGAACTGCCAAGGTTCCAGTAAAGGAAGAATCTGTAGTGCAAGAAGAACAAGGCTCAAACGCACAAGAGTCTTCTGCTTTGGAATCAAAACAATCAGACAAAGATGATTTATCAAAAAACAAAAAGGTTCAGGAACCCGTCACAGAAACAAACAAGGATAAGGCTTCAGCGGATGCGGTTGCTGATTCAAACACAGCAAGTGCAAAAACAAGCGATGGTGGTTCCAATGAACCTGTAAAGTCAAAAAGAACTTCCAAAAAACGCCAAACAACCAAGAAAAGAGAAAAGAAACCAGCGTCCTCAAATTCTCAGTTGACATTTGATTTGCTTTCAGATGTTGCAAAAGAGGATGCACAAATCACCAATCCATCGGATAAGGTTCAGAATGAAAAAGATGACGATTCCTCTGACGAAATCGAAAAAGTGGAGGATACCGACATCGAGGTCATTGAACCGCCGAAAGAACATGTAAATCGATTCGGGGACTCTTTGATAAAGAAGAAACCCGATGATAACATCGTGGCAGAATATTGATTCTGTCACTCCTTCCAAAGGAGGAGCCTGTATGCCGAAGAAGTCTAATGCAGAAAAAGTATGGTCCAATAAACTTCCTAAGATACTCAAACCTGTTGGCTGTTCGTTTTCTGATGATGAATGGAACGACTTTTCCAGCTTTTTTCCTGTAAACGGATGGGATGCGTATCCTCCTGAACCCGATAAGACCGGTGAAATCATAAAAAAGCTATTAGAGAACAAGGCTAATAAGTACAAGAATATTGTTTCTCAAAATAAATGCCTTTTGTGCGGTGAAGTCACAGATGGTCTCTCTTCTCACTACCGCAAAGATTTAGGCTTATGCGTTGCCTGCTGCCAAAGCGTGTTCTATGTGCGCCGCTGTAAGCGCAACCGCCTTGTAATAGACCCGGAAAACGGAAAAGAAATAAAGGAATGGGATAGAGATAAGACGCATGCAAAATGCGCCGTCTGCGGGAATGAAGGCATTTCTAATGTCGCGCTTTGCTTATGCAAGAAATGTTCTTCTCGCGCATCGAATCAACGTATCAGAAAAACCGCAGCAGATATCAAGCCGGAAGAACTCGGCGTAAAGTATGTTACGAAACGCTATCAGGATTACGCTAAAGAAATGTTCCCGAACAGTCTGAAAGACACTTCGGAAATAAAACTTGTACGACAAGATATGGGATACGGTATTCGTTGACATTCTCCCCACGGCTAAAGCAGGGGGATTCCTGCATCAACCACCACTGCACAGCAACCGAGGTTGTTGCGTCTTACGCGATGTCAGACAGGCGTTACTTCCCGTGTGTCCCACGGTACGGTAGGTATTTATCAAGCGGACTTTTGCTCAAGCCCTTTATGCAAAATATTAACGGCAGCGTTTTTATCGCGGTTGTGAACCGTGTGACAAGACGGACATTCCCATTGACGGATGCTGAGGTTCTTGACAGTCACATTCTTATAGCCGCAGCAACTGCATGTTTGGCTGCTCGGATAGAATGTAGGTACACGAATTACTGTACAACCGTACCAATAGGCTTTGTACTCCAGCATGCTAAAGAAAGACGACCACGAAACACTGGAAATAGCTCTTGCAAGCTTATGATTATGAAGCATTCCTTTTACATTAAGGTCTTCGATGCAGATGGTTTGATTTTCACGCACCAGCATAGTAGACTGTTTTTGAAGGAAATCGTTTCGTTGATTAGCAATCTTTTCGTGGGCGGCAGCGACTCTTATACGCTGCTTTTCACGATTATGTGAGCCTTTCTGTTTGCGAGCCAAACGCCGCTGTTCGCGAGCAAGTTTTTTGGCTTTCTTCTCCAAGTATTTGGGGTTATTAACCACAGTACCGTTACTATCGGAATAGAATTCTTTGAGTCCAACATCAATGCCTACTACACAACCGTTGTTTGGCATAGGCTGAGGGTCATATTCCACATTAAGAACTACGAAATATTTACCGGTGGCTGTGCGTGCTACTGTTGCGTTGTGAATTGCGCCAATCTCCATAGACTGATGAACTTTTACCCAACCGATTTTCGGTAAGTGAATGCGCTTATTAGAAATGCGTATACCGTTATCAATATTGAGTGTGCGGTATGATTGTTTGGCGCTTTTTTTGCTTTTGAATTTTGGATGTGCAGCTCTATGCTCGAAAAAGTTTGTGTATCCGGCATCAAGGTTTCGCAGCGCTTGCTGCAAAGCAATGGAATCCACCTCTTTGAGAAACGCGTAGTTCGCATCCTGCTTGAGCGCTGTCAGCATAGCAGAAGTTTGCTTGTAGCCGCACTTTTCCCCGCTTTTGAAAGCGTCCTCCCGCATGGCAAGACCTTTATTGTAAATGAGTCTGCTGCAACCAAGAGTGCGGTCAATCAGATTGCGCTGCTCCCGGTTTGGGTAGATTCTAAATTTTACACCCTTTTGAAATGTCATCCCATTTTATCCTTTTGCCGTTGAGAAGTTTTTTGATTTATTATATCACAGCTCGCCATTCAATACTTGTGCAATTTGTAAACGTTACAACTTAAGTTTCACTGCGCCTTATATCCCCATAGCTAAAACAAGGGGTTTTACGGCGCAATCTGATAAGGCACTTCTGATATTTCACATGCCCTGCTTCGGCGGGGCATTTTTTTATTCGCAATTTGTATTGACCACATTATATTTATGTGGTATAATATAAACATTCCAAGCGAAACATTGCTTTTTAGTCAAAGGAGAAATTTATGAAGAAGAACATTCTGTCCGTTATTGGTGCCGCCACTGTTGCAGCCGTTGCCCTGAAACTCACGACCAAGTATGTGAAGAACGAGGTCATCAAAGAGTTGGAGGATGACGGTTATCTTTATGATGACGACGATTGTGATGACTGTGATGAGTGCTGCGGTTGTGATGAGCGCATCGATGATATTCATCACGCGCCCGTGGCTGCCGTTCATGTCATCCGCGTAGAACGCAAGCATGATGAGACGAAAAAGGATACTGATAAGGCAACCGAGGCGAATCCTGATGCCGATAAGGATGAATCCGGCAAGGTGGATTCCGATAGCGCGTCCGAGGTCACTAAGGCCAAGGATGAATCCGCAGAGAAGCCTGTTGAAGAAAAGGCGGCGGAGGAAAAGAAGAATGAGCCTGATATCGTTGTTCCTGTAAAACAGCCCGCCAAGAAAGATGATGACAAGTCCGACTTGAACGTCCACGTTGATGAAATTATCGATTCTTTTTCTGGTCCAAACGCCTAATCAATCATTATTTTAATTTTTTTACCATAAAGGAGACTTAAACCATGAAAGATGCAGCAAAGAAATTCCGCAAGACCTGTGAGAAGTGCAACAAGCCGTTCAGCACCGCCAATGAGAGCGAGGTGCTGTGCCGCGAGTGTCGTATGCGTGACGATTTCGCAAAGCGCCGCGCAGAGGATGAAGCTCGCAAGGAAGCTGATGCAAAGAGCAATGAGGTGTTTGAGACCCGCAAGTGCGTTAACTGCGGTCATGAATTCGACATCACCAATCGTGACCGCGATTTCTTCGAGAGCCACGGTTATTCTCTGCCGAACCGCTGCCCGGAATGCCGCAAGATTCATCGCGACTTCGTGAAGCGTGGGCTGGATAACATCGGTCTGGAAGACACCTGCGCAGATTGCGGTCAGAAGCTGCAGTTTACCAATCGCGAGCTGTACTGGTATGTCGTCCATGACTACAAGCTCCCCACCCGCTGCAAGGCTTGCCGTGAAAAGCGCAATGAGCACTTCGCAAAAATCGCAGCAAAGAAAGTGACTGCTGATGGAGTCAAGGATGCGGTTATTGAAGCGCCCATCAATGAGTCGGTCGCAGAAGATGCCAACGTCCCCGCAATCACCGGGGATATCACTTCTCCCGCAGAGACTGTCACGGAAACTCCGGTAGAGGCCGTTGCCGAGACCGCCTCCAATACGACTCCTGACGCCAACGGCGCATCCGCTTAATGTCGTCTTTGCACAGTTTCTGTATCGAGCTTCTAATCGTATACGGATTCTGTATCGCAACATGGGCTTTGTTTCGAACTTTGTTTGTGCTTAATCGCAACAAAATCAAGAAAAACCATGTTGATGGGGATTGCGACAGTAACAAAAAAGATGCTGCCGCAACAAATGTATTCGACGAAGGTATCGACAAACTCGATTGGTTCATGTGGCTTGCAACGAAGTTGGCCGTTGTAGCCTTTCTGATGCGAATCATCGTTGCTTTCTTTGCTCGATAATCTCAGTCGCGGAAGGAGTAAGCATTGGACAACATTAAAAATCCGGCGAAAAAGCCGAAACTCAAAAAGTCTTATTCGAACAGCACCATCTTCCAGAAGCTGATGGTGGATGATGTTCGCAACAAGATTCTCTTCACCATCCTTTGTCTTCTGATTTATCGTCTGGGTTGCGGTATTACGATTCCGTTCGTAAACACCGCTGCGCTTCAGACTATGTTCGGAAGCACCTCTGTACTGGATTATTACAATCTGGTTTCCGGTGGCGCACTTTCTCAGTGTGCGGTATTTGCGATTGGCGTATCTGCATACATCAACGCAAGCATCATCATCCAGCTTTTGACTGTTGCGATTCCGAAACTGGAAGAAATCAGCAAGGACATCGGCGGGCAGAAGCAAATCAATAAAATCACGCAGTATGTTGGTTGTGGTTTGGCGGTCGTAACAGCTATCGGGTACTTCTTTATTATGAAGAACTACGGTGCGATGAAATACACTTCCGGCATTTCGCAGGTCGTGGAAGCCATTACTGTTATTGCCATTCTGACTGCTGGTTCTCAAATCGTCATCTGGCTTGGATGGCTGATTGACGAAAAAGGTATTGGCAACGGTATTTCCCTTATCATCTTTACCGGTATCATTTCCAGATGGGATGCTGTCATCTCGTTGTTCCAGAACTCTATTGCAATGGGCAAAGAAAATGGATGGTGGTATTATCTGATGATTCCCGGCGTCATCCTCTTTGTTTTGGCGGCCACCTTCTATGTCGTTTTCGCAAGCGATGCAGAGCGCCGCGTTCCTGTTCAGTATGCCGGTAAAAATGTAGGGAACAAAGCATCCACTGGTCAGTCCAGTTATATCCCCATCAAACTGATTATGTCGGGTGTTATGCCTATTATTTTCTCGTCCACCATTTGCAGTATGCCGTCTCTCGTGACGATGTTCCTCGATTACAACAAGCACCCCAGCCTGTATATGGCGCTGGCATCTTGGAATTCGCGGAATTGGATTTATGATGTTGCGTATGTAGCCCTGATTTTCGCATTCAACTTATTCTACATCGACATCACATTCGACCCCATCGAAATGGCAAACAACCTGCGCAAGAACGGCGGCAGTATCCCCGGTATTCGAGCAGGCAAAGCTACCAGTGATTATCTGCGCAATGCTTGCCATTCTCTCGCCGGTTCGGGAGCATTTGTTCTTTCGGTTATTGCATGTGTGCCTATCTTGGCAACTGCGGTTACAGGTCTGAACATGCACTTTGGCGGTACCAGTCTGTTGATTGTCACAGGTGTTACGCTTGAAGTTATCGATTCTCTTAACAGCCATTTGGTGGTTCGCCATCACAAGGGTTTCTTGAATTGACGGGAGGGCAACACAATGGCAATTTATGAAATCATTCTGTGCATCTTGATTCTGTTGGTTTCTGTTCTGGTTTGTGCGGTTACGCTTTCCATGGATAAGGCCGACAAGAACAGTCTTAGTGTTATCACCGGAATCAGTGATACAATGCGCTCGAATGCTAAAGACAGCACGAAAACGTCCGCAAATAAACTGGTTGCTGTATGTACAGCTATTCTGCTTGTTATCGCAATCATCATGTTCGTAGTAACCGGAGTAGGAGGTGCGGCATGAAAGATAAACTGAAAAAGGTAGGAACGGCTATTGCGAATTTCGTGAAGGCAATTCCTTCTTTCGTCAAGAGCACGCCTAAGAAGCTTCACAATTTGGTTGCACCCAAAAATGTGACTTGGCCGAGTATGCACAACACGCTCCATCGAACCGGAGCAGTTCTTGTTGTGAGTGCTGTATCCGCCGTTATTATTGGCATTATGGATGCGGCATACGCTCTGTTGCTTCACGTTCCGTTCCTGTTCGTTTAAAATACTGCCCCGGTAGGCAACCTGTCTGCCGGGGTATTTTTATAAAGGAGATTTTCATGAAGAAAAACGCAAAAATGATTCTGGCGGTCATCAGTGCTGCATGTATTGCATTGACCGCGTGCAGTAAAGATACGGCCGATACAAGTGCATCTGAGACTGCGGAAACAGCCACCTCCGAAACAGCTTCCGCTGTTGAGTATGACCTCGGTCTTGATGATGACGGGTATTTTCGTGATGTGACTGCGTCCAAATACATAAAGATGCCCAAGGATTATAAGAAGTATACGGTCAGCAAAGATGTATACGTCGTTACAGACGAGGAGATTCAAAGCGAGTTGGATTATTTTCAGTCCAATTACAAGCTGACGACAGAGGTAACAGACCGCGCCGCACAGGAAGGCGATGTTGTGAACATTGACTATGAGGGTACGGTTGATGGTGTTGCTTTTACCGGTGGAACAACAGAAGACTACGATTTGGAACTCGGTTCCAATACCTTTATTGACGGATTTGAAGAGCAAATCGTCGGGCATAACACGGGGGATTCGTTTGACGTTACAGTAACATTCCCTGATGGATATAGCAGTACAACAGATAGAACCACAGGCGAGCAGACTATCGAGCTCGCCAACAAGGAAGCTGTTTTCCATGTAACGCTTAATAAGATTTCTCAATATAGCATGACAGATGCTGATGTTGCCGGTATCATGAGTGGCTACAAGCTGCAAGACGGCACTGCTGTAACTACAGTAGACCTGCTTCGTGAATATGTTGAAGAGAATCTTCGTATGAATAAGATTCAGAATGAGATTGAACAGTATTTCATTGACAATGTAAAACTCAAAAAGGATACGACAGACCTTGTCAACCTGAGTCTTGAAACCAACTTGAAGTATGTCGAAAACGAAGCAACTGCCTACAATATGGACTTGGAGACATTCGTTCAGACATACAGCAATTATAAGACCTCGGAGGAGTATTCAGAAAGTCTTCGTAGTCAGACGGAAGAAAATGTTTTACTGAGCCTTGTTGCGCAGTATCTGGCAGAGGAACAGGACTATAAACCGTCTGTCGATGAAGTGAAAGCTTATATTGGTAGTAACTACGATAACGCCGTTGATACCTATGGGGCAGGTCCTTTGGCACAGGAGTGCATGTACAACAAGATTATGGGCAACTACTGCATTGATGTGTACGAGCGGTCTGCCGCAGCTGAATAAGGTGATGTATTATGGCAAAAACACCTATTATTCCACCACTGCCCGAAGAAGAACATTTCGAACAGGAACTTGGTGCGTACAATTACATTCCAAATGATGAGGATGATGGAACTGGTGAAAACTTCCCTCATCAAAAGGCAAGCCATGATGAGGATGACAATGAATCGATGGATGCGATGGACGCGTCAGAGGGCAAAGAGAAACGGCGATTTTCCATCTGGACAGTTTTGTTGGTCGTAATTTGCATCGTTCTTATTGCCATGATTGGCTATATTGGATGGAAGGCGTATGATTACTATCATATTCCTGCATATGAAACAGGAGACATCTCCGACGATGTAGAAGAACCCGTTTCTACCCCCTCGATTCTTATCCCGTCTTCTAATTCAAGTGAGAGTGATTCAGAACCGGAACCGACACCAAAGCCAGCGTATTCCAAGAACACCGTTGGTTACTTAACTGTTCCCGGCGTTGATGTTACAGATGAGCCCATTTTGCAGCATCCCACAGACGATGATTATTACCTGACTCACAATGAGTTCGATAGGGAAAGTATCTGGGGCGCTTATTTTGTTCCCTCCGAATGGAATGTCAGCAATGTTGACGATATGTACAGAGTAACTGTTATTTTTGGACATAGCAACGGAAACAGTATGCACAAGAAATTCAGTGTTTTGAAATACTTCCGCGATGTCAACTTTGCAAAAGAACATCGGTATATTTATCTTACTTTGGGTGAACAACAGACACGATGGAAAATCTTTGCCGTTGCCGATTATCCTATTGACCCAAGTTATACCATTGCGAATCCGGATGATTCGTATTTTCTGACAGAGATTGCAAGTATGAAAGCTTACTCTTACAATCAGTACGCCACAGAAGTTGGATTGAATGATAAGGTTTTGATTTTGTCCACCTGTTCAGGCAGTGATAATTACGATACTCGTTTTATTGTATGTGCAAAACTTGACGAAGTCTTCTGAAAAAGCTCTTGCATTATGCTGCGAAGTTAATATAATTGAGACATAACATAAATCAAATGATTTAACTGTATTATTGCAATCGGCAACTGAGCCGCCAGTGGATTGTCCCATTGGCGGCTTTTTGCTGTTTATATAGATGTCCGAACATTAACCTATTTAAAACATGGAGGTATTCGCTATGTTAAGCTTCTTTGACGCTGTTGCATCTGTTGCTGCTTTGGTTTGGGCTCTCGCTGTGGGGGCTTGTATCTTCCTTGCCATCGATTGGGATGGTTTATTTGAGGCTAAATACATCAAAGTTTTTCTCGTTGTCGCCATCATTGCGCAAGCCACGCTGTTCATCATCAAAAAAATTGGTGCTGTTCTGTATTGCGGTATGTTCGCCAGTCTTACAATTTCAGTTCTTGGAATGATTGAGAACTTGTATTTGTACGCATATTTGGCGATTATGATTGCAGCTATGTTTGGCATGACAAAGCGCTATCACAGATAATGCGATTCGATGTCCATAAACCCGTAAACCATCAGTAATTTTGGAGGTAACTGATATGAGTAACTTTTTTGACACAGCAACCCTTATTTTCGCTTTTGTTTGGGTCATCTGCATGGGAGCCAGCTTCATTGCTGTTCTTGACTGGGACGGAATCATTGAGGCCAAGCGTCTCAAGCTTCTTGTTCCTGCGGCAGTCGTTGCCCAGATGTTGATGTTTTTGGTCGATAAACTTGGTGCCGCTTTTTATTGTGGTGCTTTTTCGAGCTTTACCATCGTGATTCTGAACATGATTGAAAAGGGATACACTTACATCTACCTTGCATTGGCGCTTGCGGCTATGTTCGGTATGATGCAACGCTATCACAGAGATTAAAACGATTTACAACTAAATCGTCCACACGAAAGGAAAGGTAAAAAAATGGAAAAGATTCTCAATGTAAAAATTCACAATCAGACCGAGGAAGTCGCCAGTAAGGCAAAGAACGAGGCTCGCAACACTGCCAAGAATCCCCACATGGCAATGTTCGTCTTGTTTGCCGTCCTGTTCAACATTCTGGCGTTCGTCGTTCCCGCCAACGCAAATGACCTGTGGGGTTCTCGCATGAGTGCCTATAAGGTCGGCTGCGGCATCGGGTGTGCTGTTTTGGCGTGGTGCCTGCTGCATCTGCGCGACATTATTCGTGAACCAAGTCTTATCGGGGCTTATCAGATGTCCTACGATAAGCAGCGCACATTTAAAAAGCGCGGCATCATTGCAAGTATTGGTACTGTTCTGAATAGTGTTGTGTATGCGGCACTTACGGTAACGATTGCTTCGCTGCCAACGCTTTGCGCTCTCGCAGTCAGTTCTATTTATTGCAAGAGTTTCGCAGGATTTGAGACGCTTGATGTTGGTATCATGATTAGCGGCATCATTCTTTATCTTGGCGCAATGCTTCTTAATCGTTTCGGCCGAACGATTGATGCTTTCGTTGAGAAGAAGAAGTCTCCGAAAATTTCTTCGGATAACAAAGAATAAATAACACTAAGGCGCTTCCCCGTAATACGGGAGGCGCTTTTTATTGTATCCTGTACTTGCAAATTGCTGCAAAGTTAATAATATATAGTTATCCGATAAATAAAATCACACAATGCATCGTACCAGAGTTTTGTGGGCGTGCATGATTGAATTATCGCCAATCACAATGTACTAAAGGCAGCTATTTTTGAGAAAATAGCTGCCTTTTTTATTTAGAAAAATAATATATTACGGAGGATATGTGAACATGAAAACTTTTAACGAGTATGTCGCGGAGACTACTGCTCCTATCATTATGGACGCTGTTCGTATGCAGAAGTACGAAAAGCGCATTCGTTCTGCACGCATCGAAAAGAGAAAGCGTACCATGCGCAGCGACAAGAGCATTTCTATTGTTAAGAACACGCTGAAAAAGCGTGGCTACTACAGTGAGAAGACCAAGGGTGTTCCTGCGCGTTCTATCAACAGCGATGTCGAAAAGTATTTCGAGGTGGCGTGATAGGAGGACACTATGAGTTACGAGACTGTGATGACGGCAGCAAAAATCATTGCCACTGCGCATCCTATCGCACGAGGGGTTTGTAAGTGCGATACGCCTGCAGACGTATCTTTCAAGGATGTTGCCAGTACGCTTCTCGATTCCGGATGGGAAAGCATTCTTATTGCCGATAAAAATCTGTTGATTGCGAACACCGATGTCGCAAGAAACGATTATGTGAATGCTCATCCCAAGAGCAAATTCACGATTTATCGACGGAAAATCGACAAGCACGGCATCCCTCGGAAAGTCACCGAAGTGTGGGGGTGAAATGTGTGAGCTGCACTCGAACCGTTTGGCTGATTGACACTGAGAATATCCCTAAAAAATGGGTAAAGACAGTATATTTCAAGACCAAAAGAGATAAACTAATTATCTTTCTCGGTCCAGAGGCCACCTGTATGTCACTCAAAGAGTTGCAGGTATTCCTGACAAAATATCCAGCTAACCAAGTTGAGTTCTGCAATTCCAATGCAGGAAAAAACAGCATGGATTTTCACATTGCGGCCAAGCTTGGAAGCCTTTGCACAACAGGGAAGAAAAGCCATTATATCATCGTATCGGGAGATAAAGGATATGATGGGCTTATTCAGACCATGTGCGAAAATGGATTTTGTGTTAGTCGAATGACTTGTGATGCAGCACCCGCACAAAAAGAATCACCGGAAACGGTGAAAAGTATTTCTGCTATCACTGATAGCAAAAGCAAGGAAGTTTTTTGCGCACGACTTCGAGAATTGTGTATTCAGCAAAAAATTAACACTGAAAACACAAACAAGATTATCGATGCTGCAAAGAAAATTTCTTCTCCTTACAAAAAGAATTTCATCACGCATGTCAATCCTAAGATTTCTCATGCCGGTGCCGGAAATGCACAAAACGCAGCGCATGCTGCAGCACTGATGAGAGCTGTAAAGAAAGAAATATATCCTTTGCTTGCATAATTCAAAACCCAACCGCTTACCTTTTCGGGTGAGCGGTTTTTATTAAAAAGTATAAGAAAGGAATATAATGCTTAAAGATATTACAATTCAGCATGGTGATTTTGGGACTGTTCAGCCGGAGATTATTCATATCTCTGTCAAGGGAAAGTCTCTCGGCACTGGTTCTTTTTTGGGTATGTTGTTAAGGCATATTGAAAAAGAAAAGGGAACTGATAGCGGAATGGCTGCATTTTCTCTTGCGATGTTGGCTGATAAGCCTGCTGTTATCTATGTTGATGATGTTAGGGCGGCCGCCGATGACACTTTGCTGAATCCCGGCGCACTTATCAGCTACGGTGTGGATATCGCCAAGAACGCATCGCCCAAATGGACAGTCATTATTACGAAGAGTATTGATACCGCACTTTGTAAATGAGGAGGGCATAATCGATATGAAATATAGTTGGAACGCTAAAACGCCTATGACTTCTCCTGATATGGTTGCGAAACCTATCAAGTGGAATCCGATGAGTGAGGACTGGAAAAAACGAGTGGAGGCAATGCAGCTGTACAACGAGGACGCTACCGCGCCTTGGCTCACAAACGAAATGAAAAAGACTTTGCGTGCTCTGCGTGATAGAATTTTAACTTTCGGCGGTGATGAGGTTTTGCTCAATACCCGTGATGAGGATGCGGAAAAAGTTTTGGAACGAGGACAGTTCTTCTATGGCTCCAAGTACATGAAGAAGGGCGAAGATTGTCGTTGCCATCAGAACGCTGCTTATCTGTGGGACGCAAATCGTGGCAGATGTCAGATTGCGACCGGATATGCCCTGAGCGAAGATGGCCTTTGGCGACAGCATTCGTGGGTCGTTCAGCCTATGACGCGTACCGTTAAGGTGTGGGAAACCACCGTCGAGCGTGTTGCCTACTTTGGTGTTGTGTTGAACGATGAGGAATGTCAGGAGTTCTTTGACACCGTGACATATTAAGAAGCGAGGTACATTTATGACTTTCCAAAATCGAGAAATCGTCGCTGCGCTCCGTGCCGAATATCCAGCTGGGACACGCGTGAAACTGCTGAAAATGGATGATATTCAGGCTCCGCCTATTGGAACACTCGGCACAGTTTCAGGTATAGACGATACCGGCAGTATCATGGTTTGCTGGGATAACGGCTCTGGTCTGTTCGTGGTTTACGGTGAAGATGTCGTTGAAAAAGTACCGTGAATACGATGTTGCATTCCTGTTGTGGCTATCTTGTCAATTGCTGCAAAGTAGATATAATTAAGGAACTAAGATAAATCAAAGTATCAATTCCTTGACTTGTTTTAGTTCAAAATCTGTTCGTGCAGCCATCTCAATCGAGATGGCTGTTTTTTGTTGTGTTAAGGAGGAAATTGAAATGTTTACAATTAACGTAAAAGAAAACAACGCCGTCAAGAAGTATATCTGCAGCTCCGCAAAAGCCGTGGCAGCAAAAATGTCTGAGCTTGCTCTGTGGACGAAGGATGTGCAAATCAGTTGGGGTGATGATGTCTACGGCACCGCTTACGATGCCCAGCGACAGATTCCGGCCAACGATTTTCTGGCTTTTGTTTGATTGAGAAGGGAGATAAGTGCTATGTTTAAGATTTGTAATGATAAGACTTATTATGTTGTTCAGACCACCTCTGAAGATGTAGTTGTCGAAATCTATACCAAAAAAGACGGACGAGGTAGTGGCATCAGTCTTCATGAAATGCATCTCGACCTGTGCCGTGCTATCCGAAAGCTGCAGCATGATGGTTATACAATCATGAAGGTTTATCCTGCCATGGGCGACCGAAGAGAGAGTATTGATGTGCTGTCTATGCCGGAATTCATCCAGTCTGCGAAATGTCCCGACAACGATGTTGAGGAAGCGGTTGTCTTTTCTTACTTCGAGTCCGGAGCAACATTCCAGTTGCCTTGCAAGGTAAACAAGAAAACGCACGAAATTTTCGATGTCACCTGTGCAGCAATGCCGTGTGACGACGACTGTTTCAGTTATGCAGAAGTGGAAATCAACGGCAAGGATTATCCTGTCAATTTTATTGACGATATTCTTAGCGAAAACAATGTTGATGATGCGCTGGATGAGTTTTATCGAATTCAGCAGACAGGCGAGTATTGGCAGCCTGCTGGCAACAAAACGCTGGATGATGCCATTCACGAATGTCGTTGGGCGATTCTGAAAGACGCCTTGATGCAGCGCGGTCATGATGCCGTTGCTGATTTTATTGGCACCGATGTTTCCAGTGATTCTTACGAAAGACTGTTGGATGAAACGGAAGCACAGATGCCGAGCGAGGAATTCGAAAAGTTCTGGGAGAGATACATTTGAGGAGGACTTATTTTGGAAAATATGTATGTGTTGAGCCGTAAAGCGTAAGAGCGATACTACCAACATTAACGTGTTCCAAAAAGTCATCGCTGAAGACAAAAAGAAGGAGATGGAAGCATGATATCCTATTATCCGGGTGACCTACCCCCGATTACGGGTAATCCAGACGATATTTTCCTTTGTGACCCTATTAAAGAGGCAGCATCTGAATACTTGCAGTCGGAAGCTAAGCGTCGAAAGGAAATCATCGCTCAAATCGAAAAAGCTGATGCCATCACATATCAGTTAAACACTGGTATTTACATTATTGTAAGCCCATCATTTGAGCCAGATTATGCTTACCGAGTCACTTATATGGATTCGCAAGGACCGTATGCTCACAACGATTTTGCAACAGCATCAAAAGTTGCTGATGAAATTGGGTCTGGTGCTGTAGCATTGGAAGCCGTTATCATTTGACGAAAATAAATAGAAAGGAAATGTTTCCAGCGATTCCTACAAAAGACTGCTGGATGAAGCGAAAGCACAGATGCCGAGCGAGGAATTCGAGAAGTTCTGAGAGAAATATATTTGAGGAGGACTTATTTTGGAAAATATGTATGCGCTAAGCCGTAAAGACCCGTTTTTTGGAGATGTGCGTTTTTACGTAGAGTGTAAGAGTGATACTGCCAACATTAACGAAGCGACGCGGTTCAGCTTGGATGAGGCGATGAAGCGGGCAAAGTTCCTGAATTGTGGAGCTTGCCACTATTCTTGCGTACGCGTACCCGCGTAAGACAAAGGAGAAAATAAATGGCAAACAATATCATGAATATCATGTCTGTTTCTTTCAATTCTCAGGCAGAGTTGGAGGATTTTCTGAATCGTGTCAAGGGAAAAGACGATGATGGCGAAAAAGATTTTTCGCTTCAGTCTGTTGTTCCTATGCCGGAATCACTGCAAATCGTATCGCCATGTGACAGGATGCTCGCATGGGCGGCCGTAAATAAATACGGAATTGACCCGGAGAAGTATCCGGAAAACGTAAGAAAGGCTATTTGCAGAGAAACTTTTCTCCTGCACAGGAAGGAAAAACTTACTGCATCAGATATGGTTGGTGTTTGCAAGGAAGCTGCGGAAGCTCGCTCCAAACTGGAACACGTGAAAGATAGCAAACTCATCAACCTGAAACGTATCCCCTATAATGTCGAAGAGTTCGATACTGTAGCGGAGCGTGCTTTGGAAAATGCCGTAAAATATGGATATGCTTCATGGTATTATTGGCGTGTCGCAAACTGGGGCGTAAAGTGGGATGTTTTTGATGTGAATATCCGTAGAATAAATGATACGGAAATTGCCATCAATTTTAAAACCCCTTGGAATACACCTGCATGCGCCATTGTCGAACTGAGCCGTAAATTCCCACACGCCAATATTCGTGTAAAATATGCGGATGAGGATATCGGAAGTAATTGTGGCTTGTATGCGCTTTGCAAAGGAGATTTTGTTGACGACGGTTATCCCAGCAAAGGTAACGCAGCAATCGATTTTGCTTGTAATATCTGGGGCTACGACGCCAATGCGTATCGTGCAGAGATGAGTTTGCTGTAAGTAAAGCGAAAAAATAAAACCCCCGGAAAAAGTTGAAGCGCCACTAAATAGCTGCGCTTGCAAATTGCTGCAAAATCGATATACTAAGTATATTCGATAGATAAAATACAATTACAATTCAAAATCAACATACCGCTATCTCGTAAGAGGTGGCGGTATTTTTTGTTATCGCCGAAAGGATGATGAAGAAAAATTGATAAAAAAGACAAAAAGCTGTTTATCAAGTCAGGAGTTTCCCGGCAAAAATATCGTTTGTGTTTTTTGTGATAGCAGTGGTGTTTTCAAAAACGAATCTATTGAAAGCATGTTTCCGGATGCCAAGGTACGGTATGACAAATCTGAACATCACTTGGGACATGTTGTGAACTGCTATGGTAATAAAAGGACCGTAATAGCAGATATGATTTGTCTTGAAAGTAACAAGGTGAATTACGGATACCTATACGGTTGTTTCCTACAAGTGGTCATGAAAGCAAAGCTGGCCGAAGCAAATATTCTGCTTATGAGCCCCGGCTGCAAAATCACAGAAAATCAATGGCACAAAATCAAGCCAATCCTTGAAGGTGCTCTTGAGAAAGAGGGACCAGATGTGGACGTGATTGTTTGCTTGTCGAATGATGATAATGTCATTCGCGTTCGTTGTGCCTGACTGTTTATTGAGGAGGATTACTATGACAAAGGTTTTTACAATTGTTGCCAATGAGGCTATTGACTTATCCACAACGGAATGCACGCTGATGCAATTCAGCTATAATCCGGAGCAAATCTATGACCCGGAAAGCGTCCTGCGCGGCGCAATCAAAGATTATCTCAAGACGGACGAAGGCAAACGACAGCTTGAAATCAACTGTGGTTGCTGGAACTGGGGCGATGTCGATGACATTCCCGGCTCGTTCTTCTTGAATTACGGTCTGGGTAAAATTACACCACTTGATGTGGATATCATCGTTGACCGCAATGAGAGCTTTGCGGACGAGAATTGATGAAAGGAGTAAATAGAATGTATATTTCGAGTGCATGTGATGTGGTAATTGAGATTACCCGTCGCTGTAATATGTGCTGTGCGCATTGTTTGCGTGGTGATGCGGAGGCGGTCGATATTCAGGAAAGATATATCGATGCGTTTCTTGACAGTTTTGCTAATGCAGGATACATCAGTTCCTTGACCTTTACGGGTGGAGAAATTTCTTTGAACATTCCTGCTATTCGCTATACTTTGAACGCCGTAAGAGAGCGAAACATTTCCGTTGGGAGTTTTTATATGGTAACCAACGGGAAAGCCGTCGATAAGATGGTAGAACTCGCTTTGGCGAGCCTCGAATGGTGGAATTATTGCGATGACAAGGATGACTATTCGTGTGGTCTTTGTATCAGCAGCGATGATTTTCATGAAGAAATTCCCCGCGAAAGTGCGAGTATTCTTAGCGGTTTGAGATATAATCGTAATGATAAAGTAACGGATTTTCGCAAGCAATATCTCATTAACGAGGGTCGTGCCAAAACTATCAACGCAAATCAGATTCTAAAGAGAGAACCTATAGTTTCGGAACTTGTGATTGAATATGAGAGAGATTGTAAACCGGGAAATGAAGCCGGAATCAATATCACTGATGGAGAACTGTATCTGAATGCCATCGGTGATGTTGTCGTCGGTTGTGACTGGTCCTATGAATCCCAGAGGAAGTATCGTATTGGCAATGTTATGGATGAAAAATGGTTGGAAAACATTCGTAGCAGCGAATTGTGCATCGAAGAAAATAGCTAAAAAATAATAAAAACAGAAAGGAAGAAATTATGACTATCAATTTAACTCGTGAGGATTTTGAGCAGGCTATCAAATCCGGCGCATCCGTGTTCGAAGGCAACACAATTCCCGATACCGGAAAACCGTCCGGGCGCTACTACCGTTTCATTCGTGTTCCGCTCGCCAATGGCGAACACAAGGTAGATGCCTTGTACGGGCAGCGGTTTTATGGAACCTTGGAAAAGAAACCCGTAACATTCAACCAAGAGATACGCTTCCTTTGCCTCGTTGTCGACAATGCCAAAACCGTCAATGAAACACAGGACTTCAAAACGATTTTCTGCCGTTCTTCTTTTACCTCGGATTCTGTCATAGAGGAAATGGCACAGAAGCTGTTCGATATGTTCCGAGAGAATGTGACGGAAGAAGACAAGAAAATTCTCAAGGGCAGTCATTACGACAAGATAGCACGGCAGAACGCTTTCTGTCGCATAATAAAGGGGTATAAGAATTATCGCAGCCCTATTGACAGCATTGTCGATGAGATTGGAAACGGGTCTTGCTTTGGCCTGACATCCACAAATGCCGATGAACTGGTAGTGGATTATCTTGCTAATCCCACCGGCTGGGCTGAACGGACGATGGAGAAAATCAAAAAGGCAAATTCTGGGCGGTCTGGACGCCTATACGGGATTACATTGGCTGTGGTGGAAGAGTTGACGGAAGAGTATATGAGAAAGTACAATAGTCCGAACACTCAGGAAATCATGTTCAGGCTTCTTGTGGAACTTGCTAAGCAATACGAAACCGTTCGCCTTGTCCTGAACATCAACGGTAAAACGACCGAAGTAAAGTATCCGGTCAAAGGTATGATGAACAGTGATATCCTGTACGGTGGAGGTTTCTCGACTTGCAACATCACCCCGCGCAGTGAAGAAAATCGCATCGAGGAGTTTATCGCGAACAACGATTCGCAACTCGAAGACAATCGCAGAATTCCCATCAAGTACATTCCCGAAGTCTATTACGGGAATAAGTTGATTTGGAAGAATCCGAATTTTGCAAACACCTGATTCCCAAAAAGGAGGAAATCGAAAATATGATTGCCAAAATTGGTAAAATGATGACCAAAAGGGAAGATAAATCGTTTTCCTACGAAGAACTTGCCGCAATGCTGAAAACCAGCCCTGATGCCCTCAAAACATTCGAGGACACCTACAAGAAACAGGTGCTGGACAGCGGGGCATTATCCGAGAACTTTTTACAGTGGGATACCGCTACTGTCAAAGCTATGCTTGACAAGAGGGTGCCGTTTACGCGGGACCTTGAAACACTCATTGACCGTATCGTAGGTGAGTTAACAGATGGTACTCGCCTGTACATCTACAATGATAAACGCGGCGGATATTATGTAAACTATGCAGCATCTCGATACGCTGTGCCGGTAACGAACAATGACCTGAAAAAATACCCGGAAGAGCTCAGACCTCAGCTGACAGGAAATCTCGTGAAGGTCGATATTTCGGAGCCGTCGTATAAGATTCTGCTTCAGAATTACGCCGAGTACAAGGATGTACGCGATGACCGCATGAAAAAGTTCTACTACAACCAGTTCCGTCAGGGTCTTGATATTCTTGACCTCGACGACTTCACCTACCAGATGCTCGAAATGAATCCCAACACGATGGGATTTTGGCTTCCGCCGCTGGCAAAAGCGTTGTACGGGAACAAATTCTTCAGGATTCCTGATACCAAGATTTTGCGTGTTCCGCTGCCGATGCTGCAGCTCACTCGCCTTGGTTTTGAAACCCTGAATCCCGTAACCAAGGAAATCGTAAACCGTTATTGCAAGCGGATATTCAAGCTGGATGAGCACGAGGATTACTTCATCAAGACCGGAACTTATTCTTCCAAGTATGAGTTTCGCAACGCTCATATCCATGACCCGAAGGAAATCAATGAGATGGGCGAGTATTTCCTGTTCCTGAATCATCTGACCTGTTCTATGGCTTCGCCTTTGAACAATACCTGCTTCTATGGTGCGAATACCACAAACGAGTGGGTGCTCAGGGAATATATCAAGGACAAGGAACACAACCCGACCATCTACAACGGTTTGCCGCTGCATACTGAGTACCGCGTATTCGTCGATTTCGACGCTGATGAGGTGCTGGGTATCAGCCCTTATTGGCGAGCCGATGTAATGAAGGGTAAGTTCAAGAACGCAAGCACTCCGCAGGAACGCCACGACTATGTCATCTATCAGATGCACGAGGATATCCTGCAATCTCGATACGATGACAGTGCTCGGATGATTCTGGAGGAAATTAAGAAGATTCTTCCTGCTGTCGAACTGGTAGGGCAGTGGAGTATTGATGTGATGCGTAATGGTGATGACTATTACATCATCGATATGGCGCTCGCTGAAAACTCCGCTCTGAACGATTGTGTGCCACGCAACAAACTTCGAGCCTACCCGCAGCAGTGGTTGCCTGAACATGCTTAAGAAGACGACACCGTTCTTGCAAACTGCTGCAAAGTAGCTACAATAAAAGCACTAAGATAAATAAAAAGCGCTATTTGTTAGCTTCTATTATCTTAATTTAAAATCAAGTTACATTGCGACCATCTCGTCAGAGATGGCCGCTATTTTTTGCGAAAGGAATGAATTGAAAATGACAGCTATTTCTCCTATTAGAATTCACAAGCCAGATTCTTGCCACGGTTGGGGCATTGACTTCAATTATGAGCGGCCCTTCTGGGATGCTGATGCAACGAACTTTGTGGTCGCTGTGCGGCAGGCAATGCAAGATAAAAAAGGTTCAGCTATCTGGTTCCACCAAAGCGGGAGTGATTCCGAAATTCATGGTCGCTATTATGGTTACCAGTATTTTGAGGTCTGGGACGCATGTGCGGAAAAAGAAGCAAAGCATATGGCGACTATGATTGCCGAGAAAATTCAAACGGTTGTATCTACAACTTGACAAAAAGTGAAATGAGGTAAGATTTATGAATATGAACGATACTATTGACCTGAGCGGAATCAGCGCAGATAATGTCTACCGTATCCGGAGGTCCAAAAAGAATGGTAAGCTCATTTCTTATAACGAGTACGGGAAGGTTATTATCATCAAAAATTGGAAGAGCCTTCATGTAGGATATGGCAAAGTGGTTTCCTTTGAAAACAGAGAAAACTGCATTCTCGCCACGATGAAGAATGTTCCTTATGACTTCTACGAGGAATACAACGAAAAAACTGGTGAAGTAGAGGCTGTTCCGTATGAGGAACTGACTCGTATTTTACAGGAGCTCGGTTTTGCACATGAATACAAAGAAGACATTGATAAAGACAATATCTTTGATGTATGGGCGAATCTGGATTCCGGCGTACTTATTACCATCGAAACTTGGAATCAAGACGGAGAACGAGGCTATAACTCAGTTAATTGTTATGTGCCAGCAAACGGTCTTTTTACGATGCGTGAATCAACCGGTTTTTCCAATGGCGGCAGTTTTTTAAGCTGCTTTAATATCGTGCATAATACGCGTGATTTTCCTTTACACGAATGTTTGGCGTTCAATAACGGTTCTATGAATTGGGGTGGAAATCATCCCGCTTTGTGGCACTATGGAGAGGGGTATGACATCAATTACGCCAAGGCTCTCGCCAAAATCCGTAAATTCAAGGACGCTGACATCGGCGAGCGTTTCAATATGCAGTTGGATGATGCGTTTAAACAATACGCTAAAAATGGCTACTTAGTAGATTGAAAGGTGCAACATGAAAACGACAGGGCATTATTATCGTTCGCGCAAAGAATATGAGCAGCGAACGGGTAAATCCAGCAAGTATATCCAAAACAATCCATCTATTCACATCAGTGGCAGCGTAAGAGGAATGCGAAAGCTTTTCTGGGGCTACGAATGTGATGTTGTACGGGTCGGCTCATGGATTTACAAAGTGTGAGGTATTACTATGCTTATCATAAATGACGATGGCGACTTGCTCACAATTCGCGAGTTTATCGAATGGGAGTACAACGGCGGAAAAGGTGATTTCCAACCACATACAACAACCAGAACTTGGAACAATTTACCCGTTGATGCAAAAATCGGGTATGTTGCTTGCAGTGTGTACGGAGACATTGTAGGAAAGAGCAAATTGTTTCTTAAAACGGACAACAAAACATATCTCCTGCACAATGCTCAGAACGACGTTAAAAAACTGGAAGCGATTGACGAATATCTACACGAAATATATCGCAAAGCAGCGCGTTTGTTCAAAAGCGAGACAGGGACATCGTTCGACCAAACATCTTTAAATATTCGGCTTGATGCGATTGCTCAATACATTGAAAATCACTTCGATGAATGTGTCGAGGCCGCGAAAGGCGCAATTCACATTTCGGAGGTTTAGTGCCTAAAACCCGTTTGCTCATGCAGGTGAGCAGCGTTTATCAAACACTCTAAAACATAAAGGAGTATGAAGAATGTATAAGATTTTGAAACGCGGATACTATTACAGCGCCGCGCATAAGTCCGAGGATGAATATCTGCCTGCATCCTATCCGACAGAGGATATGGCATATATGGCAGCAGAGCTGCATGCTTTTGCGGCCGCGCAGGAACTGAATTTAAGCAACCGGGAAAATAACGGCAGTGCAGAGAGCGTGTTCTTTGCGGTCGATGAAGACCCGGATGACTTCGATTTTGTGGTTCGTTGCTGGGACGGCGATGATTATCAGATTGAAAGCCGGTATAAGGTCATCAAAGAAGAAGAGGAGTAAATACATGAGTGAAAAACGGAAAGATTATATCTCATGGGATGAATACTTTATGGGTATTGCTATGTTATCTGCAATGCGCAGTAAAGACCCCAACAGTCAGGTAGGCGCATGCATTGTGCGTGACAATAAAATCCTGTCACTGGGATACAACGGTATGCCGATTGGCTGCGACGACGATATCATGCCTTGGGGCAGGGAAGGCGACGACCTTGATACCAAGTACATGTATGTCTGTCATTCTGAGCTGAACGCGATTCTCAATGCTGGCAAGGACCTCCACGGTTCCACGATATATGTGACGCTCTTCCCGTGCAATGAGTGTGCGAAAGCAATCATTCAAAGCGGAATCAAGCGTATTGTCTATCTGGACGATAAGTACAAAAATTCCAATAATAATATTGCAGCGCGTCACATGTTCAGGATTTCCGGCGTTGAGACCAAGAAATATGAATTGAGTGAACGTCCTGTCACACTTAACTTGTAAAGAAATGGAGCAACACAATGAAAATCCATCATACTACTGCGCTTGGCGTATGCGATACCTACGAAGTCGTAACGGAACCGCCTCTCGGCTATATCATTTGGAATATCGGCGATAATGCACCGGAAGGCTACCTCCCGTTCTGCAGACTCAAATTTATGCAGCCGTTTGAGGGCGGACGCGAAATTGAGTCGGATACCCTGAAAGCCATGAAGTGTGACGGTGCAAGGGAAATCTTAGCCGCCATCGGACTGGGTGCCGAAACCTCCGCCGAGATGAAGGAGTTCATCAAGAAGCACGAACGCAACCCCCGCAGAAGTTGGGAGTGCGAAAGGATGCGTGCCGCTATCCCGTATCTTGAGAAAATCGGGATGTGAAAAGCTCTTTTTGTAATCACCTTGCCTTTTGCTGCAAAATCGATATACTAAGTATATCCGATAGATAAAAAACAATAAAAATTCAAAATCGATATACCGCTATCTCGTGAGAGATGGCGGTTTTTTGTTGGAAAGGGGATAAAATATGTTTTTGTATCAGTTTGAGGAAAAATGGGAGGAACTTGGTTGGTCTGTGTCTTATGATGACAACGATACCGTTGAATTAAGTCAGGGCAGTCCTGCTGGTGAAGATTTCTATTTCACCGTTCCAAAACTGAATTTCTGTGATGAGGTATTTGATTACGCGAATGACTTTGACCCGGAAGAGCACGCAAAAGAAAACCTCGGTATGTCTGGTGCGCCGGGTTTGCGAGAGCTTCTTGATGATGCAGATGCCATCAAGCGTATGCTGTTGGAGCTCTCGGAAGCACTGTGTAAGGTAGAACGCGAGGCTACCCGGTGGTATTTGATTGATGCGGACAATTTTGAGTGCCGTCGTCAATTCGGTACAGAAGAGTTCGAATTTTATGCCATCACCAAAATCACTGACCATGATTTTATGGCGGTTCATGAATTCGTAAACCTTGATGCGCTCGATATCCGAGAACTGCGTAAACTGCTGCTTCTTTCCCTTGAGGATGAAAAACATCCCCAAAAAACCTCCTTGTCAGAAGCTATCATCGATATAGCTGAGAACAAGTTTAGGTCTTTGGAGTATGTGAGCTCTTACAAGTCTTTTTCGAGTTTTGACGACGCCAAACAGTACATCATCGGCGAAATGGGAACGGAGAAAGTTCCTGAGCTTTTCAAAAAGTCCGTGACAAGTTCGTGTAGTGAGGATGAAAATCTTGGTCCGGATGAGGCCGTATTTCTGACCCGCTGCGTCGATGAAGACTATGAAAGTGTAGAGGAAACCGTAGCCATTTCGAAACGTTGGCTCGAAAACAATATCAAGGAGACGGCAGACGAAGAAATGTCTGATTTAGAGACATTTTTGCGTAGTTACACGACAGACGATGTCAATGAAGTTCTGGGCATGGCAATTCTGAATAACGCTGTTGCGTTCACCTATTGTGATGCACGCAAAGAAGCATTTGAAATGTACGGAACCGAAAGTTGGATGGCAATGGCTGTCGTTGATTTCGTTGCCAGTAAGTTAGAGGGTTCGGCAGAAGGTAATAATGCTGCCAGTATGGTAAAAAAGCTGTTCGCAAGATAAGCCTGCAGCGCAGTCTTCTTGCCTTTTGCTGCAAAGTCAATATACTAAGTATATCCGATAAATAAAAGGCAGCAAAAATTCAAAATCGATATACCGCTATCTCGTAAGAGGTGGCGGTATTTTTGTTGTCAAACAAGTAAAAAGGAGCGTAATTTTATGAGTATGCCGATTTCTGTTTGTAATGACACTTTTAAAATCAACAATGTCGTTTTCCTTCCCACGAAGGATGTAAAGAAAGAAAATCACACTATTTGGGTACTTGAGTACAGCGATAACGCCGTATTCATCGTGGATGCCAGTACATGGGATGAAATTGATGAGGTTATCAAAGAGACTATCCGTGATATGCATTCCGAGAATGCCGTGCTGAAACGAATTTCGTCCTTTACCAATTTGCAGGACAGTCATGGTCTTGTGATGCAGGAAGGACGGCTTGGCGAAATTGCTAAGCATTTTGACCTTGAGACCATTTATCCGTATGCCAACGGATGGTATTTCGGTGAAAACCTTTACCTTGCCAATGGCGATGCGTGGGATGGCAACAATATCTACAAGGTAACTGTCGATAGTGGGCTTGCATGGCCTATGAATGTCATTGTTCGTGCATTAAACTCCTGTGACGCGGTAGATAAGGCTGTTGATTTTCTTCATGCGGAGTCTATGCCCTGTGTACAGGATGTCTGTGACATTACGGAAGATGAAAGCAAGGAATATGAGGATGGCGGTTACGGGATTTACGGAAATCACGGTTCCTGCTATGCTCGAATTCTGCAAATTGAAACTATTGTGGAGGATTGATTTTATGGGCAGAGGTAATATTTGTCCCGATGGGAAATACGAAGGCGTTGTTTATGTAGACTATGACAATGTCCTCTGTTACACCAAAAAGGACGATTCTGAGCAAAGGCTGCTGAAGGATATTTCCTATGAGGAGATGCCGGAATTCGAATTCGATGATGATGCAAGCCAGTTGTTGCTGGACGAGTATCGTACAAACCTTGTAAATGAGATGATGCGCCGTTACCAAAGTTTCGAGGAACCCAATCAGACTTGGCTGCCTAACCACAGGAACGGAAAGGTTATTCTCGAAAACAAGTTGTTCTATATCATCGTTGAGGATAACGAATGGGCTGAGGCTGTCGAACTGATTCAGAAGGAGTCCGAGTACGGCGATGTAGATTTATCCGGTTTGCAGAAACAACATTACCGGCATTATCTGGACGCAATTCAGGATATTTTGCTGGAGCAGTTTGGAGAAGTAGGCATATACACCGGGCCGTGGACTTCTGGAAAAATTACCAAGGGAGAATCTAACGGTTCTCAGTGTGGTACGAAAGGTGCTGCATGATTAGGAGGTAAACTTTCATGGGATATGAAATCATGTATAAGAAGGTATTTTTAAAAGCAACGGACGAGATGGGAGTTGATTTATATACTCCCGTGTGTCTTATAGGCCCCAACAATGTAACGCAACGACACTGGGCGGGCAATCACTACAGCGAGCGTCGTTGTCGGGATTGGACTTTGATGCTCAATGCATTGGCGCTTAACAAGGAAGGACTTTATGACAAGTTTGCACACATGATGCAGCCGAATCGTGCCGATTGCGAGATGTGGAAAAATGGTAGTCGGTGGGTATACGGCAAGGATATTCGGCGCTGGTTGGATTCCGGTATGACTTCTGCTGTTACCATTGAGGATTTGCTAAAAGCGAATCATCGAACCGGATTTTCCTGTCGTGTTCTGTACTATAAAAATACAGAAGATATGCGTTTGACATCTGCATCGGAATGTGAAGTCATAGTTCGTGACACAAAGTCGTTTCTTGCGTGGGCTGAAAGTGCGAAATCCAAAGAGAAAGAGTTGAACAAAAACAATAAGACTGATGTTTTCTTTGAAATCAATTTTATGTCTGAGGATATTCGGATGCCAAGCAGAAAGCCTCGCGGCCATGAAAAAGTCCTGATTAAGGAAGGAAAGCGGTACGTAGAAAAGATAGAGTATAAAAACGAAGCAGGAAAGAATATTCCTAATCGTGTTTGTATGACATCTGATGTAAAAGATGCGAAGGAATTCACGTTTGAGGAAGCAGCAGCGATTCAGCACGATTTCTCGATGGTTTTTCCATCTTTAAAAAAGACGAGGCTCGTATCCACAAAAGTTCAAAGTAAACCATTCGATGCGATTATTGCTTTCGAGGATGTTGATGGCACAGAGAAGTTTGTTGCGAAAAATACTCGCTCCCGCCTTTTCGTTGCGCTGGATGAGGAAGGCGCAAAGCGATATGCAGATAAGTCATCCGCACAAAAAGTGTGCGCTGCATTGAACGAAAAGAGGTATTCGCGTTCTGTTAAGAACGGTTCTTTCAGAGTTAAATTTTTGATTCCGTGTTAAAATAATTTCTGCGGCTCACGTTTGTGGGCCGCTTTTTTTGTCGCCTTTTCGATTGACCGTTATTGCTATTTGTGGTATAATATAAATATGTCGTATGGGAGGTGATTTAATTGCTGTCGCTGGATAAAGAGGATTTCAGCGTTAAGGTGCGCCCATCCAAAGATAAGCAAAAAGACGTGGGCGTCATTTATTATAAAAACAATCCCATATATGTATTTATCCGTAATACATCTGTGGGCATTAAAGAGAAGAAGGATTGCGACTATTCAAACAACGAGCAATATGGAAATCTTTTGATTTCAATGATTGTTAAAGGGCAGAACAAGACCGCTTCACATAACCTACTGTATCATCTATTAAAGGAAAATGCCGGGACGTGGGAATCTCCTATTATAAAAGTTCCATCAATTTTCGAACTGTATCGTGACCCTTGCTGCAAAGTAGGTACAATAAAAGTAACCGAAACAAACACCCCAAACGAAGGAGAATCCCAATGCGATTTTTAAGAAAAATGTTTTCCGGTAAACTCGGCAGGGCGCTTATGCCGATTGTTTCCATCATCCTGTTTTTGTGGCTCGTACAGAGTTCGATGGGCCCGGACACTGATATTTCCGATGTTGTACAGGAAATTTTCAATACCGTTTCATCCAGCGCCAGTATGGCCGAAACGGAACCCGACAGAAATAACTTTGAAACCAGCAATACGGGTACCTCGCAAACCAACAACAGCGAAAGCGTCGGGGATAGTATTCATGCAATAAAGACAAACCCTTCCGAGTTTATCTCTGTTTCGGATATCCCGGCATATTCCGGCGATGCGTATGTTGCAGTCAATGATAATGTACCTTATTTCACCGATGAAGATTATTCTACAGAGCCTTTCGAGTATTACTCAGACCTCGATTCTCTTGGTCGCTGCGGGCTTACCTATGCCGTTGTCTGTCAGGAAACCATGCCGACCGAGAGGAGAGAAAGTATCAGTGAAGTAAAACCAAGCGGGTGGAAAAATCAGAAGTACGATTTCGTGGATGGCGGCTGGGTCTTCAACAGATGTCACCTCATCGGATTTCAGTTGAGCGCCGAAAATGCCAACAAATGCAATCTCATTACGGGAACAAGGTACCTGAATATTGAGGGAATGCTTCCGTTTGAGAATATGGTCGCAGACTATGTTCACGAGTCCGATGGACATGTATTATATCGTGTTACCCCTATCTATGACGGAGATAACCTTGTAGCAAGCGGCGTACTCATGGAAGGGTATTCCGTAGAAGATTCCGGCGAAAGCATTGAGTATTGCGTATACTGCTACAATATGCAGCCGGGAGTAGAAATTAACTATGCAACCGGTGAGAACTGGGCTGCGTAAAGATACATTGGAAAGGATGTGATTCCCATGGCTTATGAGTTCAATAATGATGACCATTTTGATATGAAGAGTCAGATGATGGTCGGGAAAATCGGGGAAAATCTATTTTTGAAAATTTATGGAAATTCCCCGCAGTGCGAAATTGATGACCTGAGAGATGATGCGGTATTCCAAGACAAAGATGTCGATTTCCGTGTTCGGCAAGTAAAAAACAGTGAAGGGAATCCTATTCCTGCCGCTAAACAGTCGTCTTGGCTTATTGAGGTTAAGACTGACCTCAATGATTCGGGGAACGTTTATGTTGAGACGGAAGTCGTAACGCTTGTTAAGCAGGGTTATCATGTGAAAAGTGCATCGACCAAGATTGGCTGGCTGTACGGCTCTAAGGCAAAATTCATCTTCTATTATTATCCGGCTACCAATCAAATCTTCCGTATCAATCGCCTTGATTTTATCGAGTGGCTCCATAATTATCATATGGGAGAGGCAGCAAGGCGCTGCGTTGATAGTCAGGGCCGCGAGATTCTGTGTACGGAAGATTACCCCTATGATTACATGGCATCAAATGATAATTATGGCGGGAAAGACGGACAGAATAAGAATGTCATCTATCATGGGACCGGGCTTCTTGTTCCCATCCGTCATCTTATTACTCTGGCAAATCAGGAGGAAGATGAGCGGAAACGCGGATTGCACGACAAGAAAACCGTTGTGGTTTATGATATCGGGGAACAGTATGGCATTCAGTCATCTGAGGTTTTGAAACAGTACACCTTTCTATCTTCTTTTGTTTTTGAAACAAAGAATAAGCACTATCACTGGATGCAAGATGTTTTTGCGCGTTCCTGATAAATATACTCGTTCAACAAACTACAGAACAGAATTCATAAGACACTGGCCGCCCGAACCCGGAAACTATTATCATTGCGTATATTGTGGGCGGCGAATCCATACAGACAAAATGCAAGTAGACCATATCATATCTGTTGATATGGTGAAGAAGAATTGGCTTGCAAGAAGACTATTACCCAAAGAGGGAGTCAACTCCATAAAGAACCTTGTGCCCTCATGTCAACGTTGCAATAGATTGAAAAGCAACTATGGTGGGTTGTGGCTGATACGCGGATACTATTGGCGAATTTGTCTTCCTATATTTACAATCCTTCGTATCGTTTTAATCGCAGGCGCAATCGTATTCGCTCTGATGCTGCTCGGAGTGATTAGCAATAAACCTCTGGTTGACTTCGTAAACGGGATTGTTCTTGGTTTCTTTGGAAAATGACATTGCAATTTGCTGGTCGCTTCGCACCAAGTATTATAAAGAAAGGATATGATATAGCTATAGTAAATGATATTTGACTATTGTGCATAGTCAAAAAACAGACAAGCATTGTACAAAATGCATAACAACTTGTTGCTTTGTTTGTGCAAGTTTGCTGTTGTAACCCTCATGGGTTGTGTTAGATTGAAATATCGGGGGCCCAGCGTGTGCCATCGTAGATGAACCGTTGCAACCCTTATGGGTTGTGTTAGATTGAAATTGTGCAGTGAGCGAATCAGCGTAAAACTTTGGCGGTTGCAGCCCGCATGGGTTGCGTTAAATCAAAAAAGAGTCTGCTTAATGCAGGCTCTTTTCTTTTTCCTCTTTTTTGGCAGTAAATGCGGCAAGGAATTCCTCAATTTCATTGTCGTGGAGCACTTCGAAAACATAAAGGACGACATATTCAACATGGCTTATGACTGGTTCAAACAATCGCGCATACGCTTTCCCGACACGGGTGTGTCCGGATTCAATTAAAACACCCTTTTTCTCCAACGAATCCAAAACAAGGAAGATATAATGCGGGTTCCATTTCATTTCACCGCGCTGTCTGGCGATTTCCATTACATCCAATTGAGTCAATGGCTTATCGGCATGCCAAAAAATACGCATGACAATCTTCTCCGTTTTTGTCAAATAAGGGAAATCAGCCATAAAAAACCACTCCTCAAGTTAAGATGGATATAGTATCCCCAGAAAAAACGAAATTATAAGCCCTTGTGGAGGGCTCTCTTGCAATTTGCTGCAAAGTAGGTATACTGAATACATTCCAAAAATAAAAGCAAACAAATATTCAAAATCAACATACCGCCATCTCATTATGAGGTGACGGTATTTTTGTTTGCTACAGGTGCGAATGATAAGTGAGCATATTTTTGCCGATTGCTTCGCACCAAATATTATAAAGAAAGGATATGATTCCATTGCAGTAAGTAGTATCTGACCATATTGTTTGGTCAAAAAGCAGACAAACATTGTGCAAAATGCACGACAACTTGTTGTTTCGTTTGTACAAGTTTGCTGTTGCAACCCGTGTGGGTTGTGTTAGATTGAAATAGCTGTGCTATCGGCTCCTTGTTGTCTGCGACAGCGTTGCAACCCACATGGGTTGCGTTAGATTGAAAGACACCCTATCAAAGAAAACGAAAGGCGCTGCTAACGAGCAACGAATGGTAATATTTATTGTGAAAATTGATGAGTTTCACCTTGTGGAAATTCAAGTCCGCATGGAACATGTTGTGGAAAAAGGAAAAAACGAAGAAATTACAACACGTTGGTCGGAACATAAGGTAAAAGAAAGCAATATCGATGAAGTCGTTGCAAGCACAAAAAGTACGGCTCTTAAAATGGCTTGCGAGGCGGCAGGAAATATCCATCCAAACTGGTTTAATTCTGAAGTATTTTTGACGACAAGCGTTGTCGTAGACGGCAACTGGTATGATAGAGATGAAAGAACAGCGCGATTAACCGACGACGATGGTCTTGCTACCATACAAAATATATTATATTTTGCAAATGCCCAATTAAAATAGCCGTAGTGGCTACAAAGGTATTGTAAGTTGCTGCAAAGTTAATACTATATTAGTAGTACGATAAATAAAAAGCGTGGTCACTCTTTTATTAACATTAAAGGAGTGGCTTTTTCTCTTAATCGTACAAGAAACATTTTTTATTTAAAAAAGGAGTACGTTATGGATAACACTAATAATACCCGTTTCAACATGCCCATGTCTTCTATTGACAGCAAGGGCCTTCAGTATTTGTCTGACCGACTGAGCAAGAACCCCAACTCTCGCTTTGTTTGTGCCATTGCACGCCTGAACCCGAAGGGTACGGCCTATATTGGGATGAACAAGAGCGGCAAGGAGTTTGTCACCATTCCTGTGGTGGCGGACTATGCTGATAAGGCAGCTCATTACGCCGGTCTGTCTGACAAGGAAGACGGCGCTGGCCTGTTCTATACGCTGATGATTTCCGGCAGCGCCGCTACTCGTTATGCGAACATGCTTCGCAAGGGTATGCTGCGTTCCGGCACCGAACTCATCCTGACCGGTCTGTCTGAGATTCGTGAAACCACTGGTCGCGACGGTAAGACATATCGCAACCCGACCGTCTATGTTTCTACGCTGGATATTTCTCGCTGGGCAAAGAAGGAGAACACTCCTATTGCGCTGCGCGACAATGTCGGTGGCGGTGCTGCACCTGCCGCATCCGCTGCTCCCAGTCATGCTGCCGCTGCTCCTCAGCCTGCATTCCAGGCCCCGTCTATGAACGATGATATGGAGCTGTTGGAGGACAGCGATGACCTGCCGTTCTAAGTAAGGCACAATCAAAATAACACGGTAAATTAAATACTGCGGGGATAGGGGAATAAAATCCTCTACCCCCGCTCTTGGTTTCTAACGGAACCTTTACTTACAGAAAGGAATAAAACATGGATTGCATTTTTCATTTTCACAGAAACACTTCCTTGCCCATCAATGGTCTTGTGGATTTTCTGAATGACCGCGATTTATACACCGGGAACTACGGTTCCTTCAACGACGAGACTGCGGCGATTGCACGCCGCTCCTTGTACTACTCGAATGGCAACAAGAAGATGCCCACGAACTCTGGTATGATGACCGCAGGCTTTGCTAAAGCGTTGAACCGTGCTTTGCAGGTTCATACATGGCCTATGTGTGGTGACGGTTACGGCTACAACAATACCGCTGATATCGACAATCAGACCTGTGTTGCTGCTTATACCGTTTCCTCGACATACAACTCTCAGAAAATCGGTTTCGGAACACGGCTCTCCATCCTCTACAAATTCTCCTCGAATAAATTTTTTCTTGGTGATGAGAAAGGGAATGCGAAGAGTCTTGCTGATGTCCAGAAAACGCTTAAAGTTTACAGCGAGCCTTTCCTGTTCTGCATGTGGGGTTACTACATGCAGGATAAAGAGTTCCACGACACCTTTAATAAACTTCTTGTTTTTTACAAGAGAATTATTGCAAAGGCCAGTACGCCCAGTGTGAATAAAAATGACGTGGATGCAGCAAAAAAATGCGCATGTAAGCTGGCAGATATTGCCTACTTCATGAGCACGAGAGATAAGGTTGCAAACTCCAAATTGGAGTCCAGAGTGATTCCCAATCCTACTGTCAACAGTGTTGGCGGTCTGTACGATACTCTGGTTGCCACGGATGCAGCTGCCCCCACCGCCTTTATCGGCAACATTTCTCCTTTCAAGGATAGTCGTGGCAAGGATATGGCCGTTTCTGAGCCGGAACCCGAGTCCGAGAAGCCTAAAACTGCCGCAGACTTGGAAAAAGCGTTCCTCCTCAATAAGAAACGCGTTTTGACTGATACGGAGAAGGCACTGCTCATCGTCCCTGATTCGCACATTCCCGGCGTAGAAGCCTATTCGCTTTGCAAGCATATCCAGAAGAGTTCCAAGACGCCTCGTCCCATCCGCAACATTCTGCTGCGCGGTGAGGCCGGTACCGGTAAAACGGAAACCGCAAAGGATATTGCTCTCGGTCTCGGCTTGCCTTATGTGTTTGTTACCTGTTCGAGCGATACGGAAATCTATGACCTGCTCGGCCAGATGATGCCCAATAAGCCGAACGAGACGCCTATGAGCATTGACGAGTATCAGAATGCCTATGGCGATTTGGACTTGAACGCTCTGCCTACCGCAACGGACATTTCCAATGACCCCGAAATGGCGTACAAGGCTATCACTGGCAAGAAAAAACGCGATGCGACAGAAGCCGATTGTCTTGCTGCAATTATTCAGCGTGCAGCGGCAGGCGGTGCGGATTCCGGCACGAATGGGTTCCACTATGTTGAGTCTCCTCTGATTCAGGCCATTCGTAATGGTTGGGTCTGCGAGATTCAGGAACCCACCGTCATTGCAAAGCCCGGTGTTCTTGTCGGTTTGAATGGTTTGCTGGATTCTACCAGCGCCGTAAACCTTCCTACCGGTGAAACGATTCGCCGCCATCCCGATGCCGTTATCATTGCTACTACAAACATCTCCTACGAGGGTTGCCGAGATATGAACCAGTCTGTTTTGTCTCGTTTCCAGATTAAAATGGACATCCATGCGCCCGAGGACACCATTCTCGCAGAGCGTTTGCGTTCTATGACTGGCTGCCCGAAGAGCGTCAGGGTTCCTCAGATTCTGAAAGCATACCACGCTGTACTGAACACCCTGAAGACCTTGTATCTGACGGATGGTTCAGTCGACCTGCGTACGCTGGCGGATTGGATTAGCAGCTACATGATTACAGGCAGCTATATGGAATCTGCAGAGATGACCATCATTCCTTCTGCAACAGCAGACGAAGAAGGCATCAATAAGGTTCGCGAAGTAATTCGCAAATTGGTCTAAAAATAAATTGGCCCACAGCTTTGCGCTGTGGGTCTTTTTTGTTTGACTATTTACTATATTTGTGGTATAATAAGAATATACGAATGAGGGAGGAATGAAATGCAATTATACGTGCAGGCATGGCTTCTTGATAAGGATGGAAATCGTGTAAAACAGAATATGGCGATTACCATCCATCACCCGGAAGCGATGACCGATGAAAAAGCGGAACAGCTTCTTGAATCATTGAAGGACGAGCTGCTGCAAAAATGGGGAGACGATTACACACTGGAAAGCATCGATTTTGTCCCCGAACAAAATCTGGATATGAAAATTGTCGAGGGCGGCGAAATCCATAGCTGGCACAATCTTTATTACAGGGTTGTTGCTCTAAGCGTAAAGGATATGCAAATCGACTTTAGGACGGATGCTCTGTTTTCTGTAAACTTGGGCAAAAATCCATTGCTGGTTAATCGTCAGATAAAGGAAACGATTCGTTCGGAACTGTTCAATGCCTATAAAAAAAATACCGGGCTTGATGCGTACGACATTCAGGAAATCAGTCCTGTTGAGTACGAAAAGCTGCGGCAAAACGGTATGGAAGAGCTTTCTGGCGAAGAGTATAATAATTAAAACACACATAGTTAAGGAGATTTTGTATGAATCAGGATATTGAGAGCATGTTTAACGGCACTGTTCAGGAAACCGCTGATGCACGAGATGCTGTCTCGGATGTCATCAGCGAGAATTCCAAACTAAATGGCGATTTCGAGTCCAGCGGCAACATCGAGATTCGCGGCACTGTCATGGGTAACGTCGTTATTGACGGTATGCTCGTCCTGCACGGTGCTCATGTCGACGGCAATGTCAAAGCCAAGATGGTGTATATGAGCAAGGGCAGCGTGAACGGCAGCATTGTCGCAGACAGCGTTGTTGACATCGATGGCACTGTCGGTGGCTCTGTCGATGGAGATAAGGTCATCGTTCGAAAAGACAGTGTCGTGAGCGGACAGTACATTCATTGCCAGTCCATCGCAGTGGAGACGGGCGCACAGATTGACTGTTCTGTAAAGACGGGATACATTCCCAGCATCAAAGAAGACGCCCTTCCTGCGTTAGATGCAATTCCGGCAGAAACAGCCTCTCCTGTCGATGCACCCAATGTCTCTTCTGTTATTGATGAACTCATCGCGCCCACGCCTGTGGTGAAGAAGAAAACGGCCGAGAAGAGCGCTCCGGTAAAGGATGAGTTTGCTGCATCGTTTGGAGTGAATGATGCCACTGACGTTGACGATTCCTCCGGGTTCCTTGCTGATGATGTGCTGAAAGCTATCAACGGGTAATCGTCATGAAAGCCAAGTTTTTGGTCCGAGTAGTGGGAAAGGATGGAAAACACCTTTTCCCGTGCTTGGCTTTCACTGCCAGAATCTTACTCAAACAAGGAAAATGTAGTGTTGTATCTACAAAACCATTAACAATCAAACGAAATGATAAAGACGGTATCCATTTTATAACCAAACGCAAAATCAAGCTCTTTTGTGCCACATTCTTCTGGTTATCGATTGTTTATCTGGAAGTATTCCTTATGCGGATAACGCAGAGCGAAAGGATGTATTCTGACGAAAGTATCATAGTCGATATCCTGAAGTTAGTGTGCATTTCGGCTGTTTTTGCTTGCGGGTATATTATATGTCTGCCGCCAGAGCCCCTTTGCGAGACGAACCAAACAGAGATTTAATCTTCGAAAATTTATGATTGACTACCTAATGATTTTATGGTATAATATAAGTATAACAACGAGGAACGCTTCCCTTGTTGTTATCGCGCTTCCTGTTAGGAGAGTCGTGTAGAGGCGGGGAATTTCCTTTCACAACCTCATGCTGCGAGAAATCAAGGGTTGAGTCCCCGCCCTCGGTTTAAGGTCCGAGCATTTTTACTCAACACCTTGCAAGCCTTCCAAACGTAACTGCTGCATTTGTGCAGCAAGACGGCATGTGCAGTGTAAAAGGCTGCATGCACCCATGACAGACGGGAAAAAGTCTGTCTTTATATGGCCTGTTGGTCAAGCGGTCAAGACACGGCCCTTTCACGGCTGTAACATGGGTTCGATTCCCGTACAGGTCACCAAGGCGTTTACAAAACGCTTCTCCTATCCTTTTCCATAACAGCGGCAGTATTCTTACTGCCATCATGCTTCCGTAGCACAATTGGCAGTGCAGCTGATTTGTAATCAGCAGGTTGCAGGTTCGAGTCCTGTCAGAAGCTCCATGGAGTATTCGTATAGCGGTTAGTATTCCTGTCTTCCACACAGGCGGCGTCGGTTCGATTCCGATATACTCCTCCAAATTTCCACATCGGCAGAGCGTCTGCCAATCATGGGGGCATAGCTCAGTTGGGAGAGCACCTGCTTTGCAAGCAGGGGGTCGAGGGTTCGAATCCCTTTGCTTCCACCATTTAGAAATGAGGTTACAAGCAATCATGGTAAACATTCACATCACCAACACTGACACCATTCAGTTGGAAGCGATTACCACCGCGCTGATTGAAAAGTTCGGTAAAGAAAACATCATCGATGTTTCTGTTTCACGCGACAAGAACAGCGAGGATAATCGTTCCGTTGTTCTCAAACTCGTTTTCAAGGAAGGTCTTGCTGTTCATCTTGGCGAGTTTGTCGTCGAAGTAAGTGGTTTCTGTGCCGGGTTCAGAGGCACTGGCCCCTACAATCTTCTGAATTGCCTTCGAGCAGCGGGAATCGACGAAAATCTTCTTTCCGATGAAATCGTTTATGATGACAGAATGGTTATCGTGAAAGAAGACTGGAAACGCGAAACTGCCGAGTATGGCTCATTTCGTTCCACTGATGTCCTGTAAAGGATAACACACAAGCGGATTTTTCCGCTAATATGGCCCGATAGTTCAACTGGTTAGAGCACCAGCCTGTCACGCTGGAAGTTGTCGGTTCAAGTCCGATTCGGGTCGCCATAAGCCACTCACGAAGACAGCCAAGATTGGCGAGTGGGAACTGCATATATGCAGTTAATGTCTTCTGCAATACGGGGTATAGCAATGGTAGCTTATCGGTCTCATAAGTCGATGGTTACAGGTTCGAGTCCTGTCCCCGCAACCACGTCCAAGCCATGACGTTAAACTGACTATTCACCAATCCGTACAGCCAACCAATCTTGTGTTGTGGATTGGTCATCATCGGGGTGTAGCACAAGAGCGAAGCGTAGGCTCAATGCGGTGGTGTGATACTGCCAATCCCGCTCATGTCAATCGGTCGGACACAAAACGGCCGAAATATTCTGGTATCGAATACGACGGTTGCAATGCACCATGGTTAATTCGCCCGCAGCGCACGGGAAAAGGTGGTTCAACTCCACTTGCCAGAGCCATAACCTGTTGGAAGCAATTCTAACCGGTTAAATAAAACAGGGAGGACACTCCGATGCAGTAATTACCGCGTCCGATTGTCAAAATCAACGAAAGGGTCACTCCGATGCATTGATTCACCTGATGACAGGCAGCTCCTGTCTTAAAACGTCGTGATGGGTAGCGCCCATCGAACTGGACCAGTCCACATCTGGTTCGGAGGGCATGTTGGTTTTGGCTGACATGCTCTGCCACCCATAAAGACAGCCTCCACGCGGCGGGTGGTGGACAACAGCTTCAAAAGTCGTTGACGAATGTCTTATTAGGGAGCCGTGTGGGTAGGTGCTCCCTCTGGGCCATCGCTCAGAACTTATGAATCCTACCCCATTAAGCACGCAGACGTGCGTCCCCGTTAAGCCGGGGCGTGTCCAGACGCGATAGACCGTATTGTCAAAAAGGCTGCTGCACGGTTCTCTGGTAAGTAAGACGCAGCCTCATAAGTGCATGGTACGGATTGGGACAACCGGAACCGGGCTCACGAGCCCAATGTCTACAAAGGAGGAACCCCTGATTGACGGCTGTGGCCGCCACGAGGGTTATGTTAAAAACCTGTATAGGCAAAAACATCGTAGAAATCCAGCAATGGAAGTCCAGAGACCCAATAGTTGTTGTTCTCGTACAAAGAGATATCGACAACGGGTAATTTGAAGTTGACCTGTAGTCAAATGAGAGTATATCAAGGCCCAAGTAGTGCCCAGTCAGCACCGACGGAATTGATGTGCCCCCGAAGCACTACAAAGGTATCGTATCTGGGCCGACCACCTATTTAAACGAGCGATATAATGGGGCTAAAAGGGTTCACCCATATTTTTTCGAGAAGTGGCGCAGTGGTGGCGCAACGCCCTGATAAGGCGGAGGCCACAGGTTCGAATCCTGTCTTCTCGATACTGTGCTTGATTGACTCAGTTGGTAGAGTAGCGCATTCGTAATGCGCAGGTCGGCAGTTCGAGTCTGCCATCAAGCTCCATAAGAGCGTGAAAATTTCACCTTCGCCCATAAGATTTGCCCCATAGAGAGTAGCGTAGATATTGTATCTTTCGTTAAATCTCTGTGGGGCAATTTTAGCATATGATGGCATTCTTTTTATCTTTGTTGATTGACCATCAACGCTATTTGTGGTATAATATAAATAGATGATAAGATAGCAAGTGAGGTTGTTTATGGGACCAGCGTTAACTCATGTAAGTATGAAATACGGTGATAGCGGGTGGAAACATGTCACGGCAGAGGAAGCAGAGGCATTGTTTCCAAAGCAATCCGTTCCAGCGGGGACACGCCAATTTATCTGCGAATGCTGCGGTCAATATGTCTCTTTTACTAAAGACGGCATCAATGTGCGTCATTTTAAGCATAGTAGAGGAGAAGAGGATAAGACCTGTGAGGAAAGAGTAGCAAGAAATGCCGAATGTGAAATCGTACAGTATAATACATACGATTTTCCCCTGCGTTTAGCCTTAGACGACACGGACTTCAATCTTTCTATTGGTATTCCTCAATGTGCAATCAAGACCAAGGATATAAAAGTGACTGTACAGGGAAAGCGAGAGGGCGGACATGAATACATAATCAGAAATGAAGCCGCCTCCGGACTGGTATGGTTAGACCTTAATAAGGATATTGCCAATTCTTATAAAATCAAAACGGAGTCCCGATATCCAAATTGGCCTGAAATTATTGCAGGTATCAATCCTGCCGGAACATTCTTTGATTCGTATGGTGGGCGCAGACTTCATGAAGGAGATGAAGTTTATGCTGAGCATGATTATTACATGCTCAGAAAGGGATTTGAGTATGGTCGTCCATCCATGAACACAAACGAAGTTTTAAAGATTGGCCTGAACGGTGATATTTGGCGCGTGTATAAAGTGAGGGTGCGAAGCATCACATACGACACAACAGCATTCTTTTTGCCGTTCAGCTTGAATCTTGTAAAAGACCCAATCGATATGAAAGTGCTCTGGCCTCCTGTTGTCAATGTAGATGAGACCTATTACCACGATAGTAATGAAGTCTATATTGCACATAATTGTCCAGACAATAAAATCTCTCTTCAGATGCTTCCTAAATTCACAGACGAAAAATCGGATGGCAGTTGTAGTTTCTTCAAGGCAAAAACAAAAGAATTCCAGCAAATGGCTGCAACCTTCCAGAACAATAATATGCGTGAATGCGGTTATCATTTAATGCTTTGGAAACACGGATTCGCCAAGAAGAGAGTCGATGCGGATGTTGTCATCAGTGATACAGAGGGGAATGTTATTGAAGAAAGTAGCATCAAGAAGTTTCCTAAGAATCGAACATTGTTGGTAAGCGTCTGTTATGATGGTCAGATTATTATTCGTCAGGATTCACAGACAAAGGAAATTATCCCCATTAAAAATGGGGAACAGAAAAAAATTCATGTAGATTCCGACAGTGAAATCATTGTAACGCAGGGATGCGATGCAGTCAGAACGCTTTCTGTTGATGTACAGGAAAAAGTACACAGTATTTCTGTGTTTTCGAAAAAACCTGCGCGAGTCAATTATTTGTACGGTAAGGTCGCTTCTAATTCCTATATGACAGAGAAGGAAAAAGCGGCAATGAGAAAATCAATATATGCCGGTGAATTTCCGGCAAAATCTTTAAGGAGCGTGACGCATTTTGGAGCAAAATGAAAATATTATTTCTCTGTGCATGTGTACAGGAAACGACGGCTTTGGTTGGCCGTGGAGACGCCTTGCTGACCTGAAAGATGGCAAATTCATTCCGTTTGAAGCAGACAATGACCTGCCTTACGAATACGAAAACCGGAAGAGTTTCCCTCGCCTCAGAGTCGGAGAAGAATCTTATGTCAAGGCCGGCGATGTTGCTGTTGTGGCATGGCACGATGAGCCAAACATCAACGATAGCACTAAGGTTTTTTGCTGCCTTACTCCCATTGACAAAGAAATCATCAAGGTATTCCGTACAAAGGCGGAAAGCAAAGAAGATGTTATTGAAGATTTGAAGAAAGGTATGCCTTTCGGAGATTCCGATAATGATATCCTTTATGTTTTCAATACTGGCATTGGAAGACTGCAGGGCATTCTTTGCCAGAAGGGCGATTTGAAGGTTGCAGGAGACAAATATATTTTGCAGCCGACTGTGAAAAGCCTGAGCGTGTACGATATCAGTCCCAGTGACCTTATTGTTTTGGATAATATTCCCTATGAATGTCGTAATCTGGCATATTGTGAGGTTCTGGATAAGAGCAGCCTTGATTTTCCCGTAACCCGTGCGCATACAAAGAGTGTCGGCGAAATCATCAAGGATATCGTTCTGGAAGAAGCCTTTACATGGGGAAATTACTCCAAATATGCGAAGGAAATCAGTCAGCAAGGGAAACTCACGAACGCATCGCTGCACACACTCAAAAACTTCATCCAGCACATCGACACGAGTAATTTGTATGAACGCGTAAGGACTGAGTTGTCATGCTCTTACGAGGAAGCCAAACAGTGGACGAATCGTGTAGTCAATCGTGCCGATGAATATTTCAGCGGCGAAGAACTGTCGGGTGATGTTATCGAGGCTCTGTTGTGGAATTCCAAAAATCTCCGTGAAAAGTGCATGAATATCGGAGCTGAAATGTGGCGGCAGGAAAATGCTGATTCCATTAAAGCAGCACAGGAGAAGATTTCTGAACTGGATAATCAGTGTAAGGAACGGCAGACTCAAATCAATGCCGCAGAACAACTCATTGAGAAAAAGAAAGATGAACTTTCTGCATTGGAGTCTTCCGTTAAGAAAAACGCTTCTCTTGTAAACGACATCAAGAAAAATGTTCAGCAGTATATTTCCGAGGCAGATGATGATATCGCCGCATTCTATGCAAGGCATAAGATTGCCATGGGCGTTCGCAGTGACGGAAACCTCTCTCGGAATTTGTTTGAGCATGGAGAAAAGGCATTCCATTACTCTAATACAGTTAAGTCCTATAAGGATTGCTTATCGCTCCTTGAAAATAACCTCCCGTATGCCGGTGTTTCGCATGAGAGCAAACACGCAATGGCATCGGTGCTTTATTCGGCCTACGTCAATAAGCTTCCTTTACTGTTAATGGGTCCGTCCTCAAAGGAAATTGCAGACACATTATCGCTTAGCGTTACCGGCAATTATGCCAATCAGCTGCAGTGTGATGGCCCTTGTGATATCAGGATTATCCGGGAATCTTACAAGAGTACCGGTGTTCTTGTGGTCACAAATGCCTTTGGCAGCGATTGGATGATTTCTCTGCTTCAGGAACTGAATCAAGCAAAATGTCTGATTGTATTCGTGCATCCATTCATTGAAGATATCAGTATCGAAGCGTCCAGCCTTTACAGCTATTGCTGTCCTATCAGTACCGTTGATACCGTTGATAATCTGGCAGATATGAATGGTGTAACGGGTGCGTGTCTTTCGGATAGCTTTGAAGCATATGTTCCTACGGTAAAGGGTTCAAAGAGGGCGGACGAACTTATGGCAATGAGTGCGTCAAAGCTGTTTGTGAGAAACCTCGCTTACATTGAAGGGAATGCCGCTTCTATTTCCGGTAACGAAGCCGATATCGAGTCTTTTGTGACCGAGAACATTATCGAACCGTACAAAGCATTGACGCAGAATTGAAAGGAGTGTGGCTCGTCGGCAAAACGGCGAGCCAATTCTATTTATGGGAAAAGCAATTGATTTCATTAAAAAGGTCAGTAAAGACCTGCACATCGAAAAAGACGAACAGGAAACAGAGTCCGAATGGGTCACTCGAGTTGCATATAGTGCATCCATTCAATCTGCCGTAGCTTCTCTGTGTGACACAACGGATACAGGAGAATGTACTGTTTCCGTTCAGGCATTCAAGAACAATTTTAAAAATAACCTCCTTGCCTTCGACAGAATTTATCCATTAGAAAAGTGGTTTACGAAAACCATATATCAAATGACCGAGGACGTTTATTCTATCCTCTTAAAGACAGGTATTATGTACCACAAGACAAACCGCTTATGCAGCTGCAATTACGCTTCTTGTCAGATTGGCAATGTCAGGTTTCTGAGAGGGGATAACCCTCTTAGGCTTACACCTATGAGTGGTGGTGGACAGTATGTTAAGGATACTGTAAACAGCGGCACTTACAGCAGCGCAGAAGAGATGTTCTGTTTGTATGGAATCAACGGTACCAACGGAGAAGACATTACTGTTAAAAAATCAGATTCCTTAGTGTATGTAAGCGTCCCGAAGACCGATACTCAAACCAGAAATATTTTTATGCTGTATTCGTGGGCAACAAGCGATTCTAAGATTCGTGCAATAAGTGTTGATGCGTGGCCTGCTATTGAAAGTATTTTGTGCGATAGCGGGTATCATATTTCGCACATTTTAGATTGACTAATTATGTATTGTGTGGTATAATATAAATACACCAACAAAGAGCATATTTTGAAAGGAGCCTGTTCATGGGCAAGATTGGAAAAGCTGCAAACGCTCTTCGCAGTGAAAATCTGCTTCGTCGTGACGAAGTAGTTACCAACTTTATGGGCGGTGATTCCTATAAGGTAAATCCGCTCGATACGCTTAAGTTAATCACAGCGAGTTCTATTTTTGCAGAGCCTTCCTATTACCGTGACGGCGGGCTTGGCGTAAGAGTGGTTGACGAAAAATACAATGTTCATCCGCTGCTTCGGGATTTTTCCATGTTGAATGATGAAAGCGGGAAGACCACAACCGAAATCATGGAAGATGCTATTGACGCAGCTCTTGACTATGACTTTGACGGTGTGTTAGAATGGGCAAAGGAATTGAGACTGCATTATAATATGCGTCTGAATCCTCAGGTCATTATGGTTCGCGCTGCTGTGCATCCCAAGCGGAAAGAGTATACGGATAGCCATAAAGGAAAATTTGGTGAGGTCGAGCAAATCGTTATGCGTCGCGCTGACGAACCGATGTCCCAAATCGCATACTACATTTACCTCAATGGCGGTGCAAAAGCAAATATGCCGAGCGTTCTGAAAAGAGCCTTGGCTAAGCGTCTCAGTGCAAGTTCTGCATACGAGGTAAACAAGTACAAGCAGCATGAAATCGGTATGATTGATGCCGTTCGTATTACGCATGCTCACTCTCAGGTATTGGACGAACTGATGCAGACCGGAAAGGTTATCGTGTCAGATGATAAGAAAACTTGGGAAGCCATGCGCTCTGCTGGCACCGATTGGAAGACTATTTTCCATTCCGTGAACATGGGTCATATGGCCCTGCTGCGCAATCTGCGCGGCGTATTCACCGAAGTCAATGATGCTGCGTTCTGTGACGAATACCTCGCTGCGCTCGTAGCGGGCGTTGAAAAAGGAAAACAGTTCCCGTTCCGTTACTACAGCGCATATATGGCGGTAGAAAACAGTTCCTGCAATCACAAGGGTAAGATTCTTGATGCGCTCGATGCATGTATCGATATTTCTCTTGCGAATATGCCGAAGCTAAAAGGAAAGACTATGTGTCTTTCTGATAATAGCGGTAGTGCATGGGGAACCATCCCTACCGAATATGGCAGCGTGACCGTTGCTGAAATTGACAACCTTTCTTCTGTTATCACATCCGCTTGCAGCGATGAAGGATATGTCGGAAAGTTTGGCGATAAGCTAAAGGTTTTCGACACCAGAAAGAAAGTCGGCATTCTGGAACAAGCGAAAGCCATTTCTCGTGACCATGGTACAGATGTTGGCATGTCCACGGAAGGCGGCATCTGGGAGTTCTTCAATAACGCCATCCGTAACAAAGAACACTGGGACAACATCTTTATCTACTCCGACCAGCAAGCCGGAACGGGTGGTTTGTATGGTACTCAGGAACAGTGTTTAGCTTATAGCAAGCGAGGGTTTGCGGCCGGAAACGGATGCTTTGGCAGCTACATCAATGTGTTCAAACTCGTTCAGGAATACCGCAAAAAAGTCAATCCCAAGGTCAATGTGTTCAGCATTCAGACTGCAGGGTACAGCAATGTCGTTATTCCGAAATACGCCTACAGAACCAATCTGATGTACGGTTGGACAGGGCGCGAGAGCGTCTTCGCTGATGCCGTCATCAAAGAATGGGATGCTATCGAAGCAAAGCAAAACATCTAATCCATACAGGACCGAAGCGGGAAATCGGATACTTCTATAATAAATGACATGAAATCATTTCCCTAAACTGGGCTGCTGCACTGTGCAGGAGCACTTTCTCTTCCGATTTCGATATTCTCGGTCTTTTTGATGAAAACAATGCTGATGCGGATTGACGGTTACTTCGTCTGATAAACGAGAGGTCGCAGGTTCGAGTCCTGCCGCTCGAAGTTTCGAGTGTAGCTCAGTTGGCAGAGCACTATGTATGCCGTCTGTATTATTCTCAGCATTTTGTAAATCCCCGATGTTCATTGCTGCATCGGGGGTTTACTTTTTGCCGTTTTATAATTGACCTTTATGTGTTTATGTGGTATAATATAAATATCAAAAGAATGCTTGCTATCGGAGCATTTCTTTTGCATGTGGCGTTCGCTGCGTTCTGCGTAAGCTTTGTGGTATTGTTCCTCGGTACAATGGTGCTTACTGTCGCAGGATGTGTACAAAGTGAAGCGCTTCACAAATACACACGATAAATAAAGGAGAAAACATTTTGGAACATTACATCGATGTCTATGCTGGTCGTCCCGGTGCAGGTAAAACCATTTATGTTCAGAATGAAATTGAGCATCTTCTCTCTAATCCCAAGAACGTCGTCGTTTGGGTAGGGTTTAAGCTGCCTTCTCGCATCGCGGAAATCAATCCGAAGAACCTGTTCTTCTTTGATTTCTCTCAGGCTTCTCGTGCCATTGGTTTTGCGATGGATACGGTGTATGCCGCAGACGAGGACACCTTCGTGTACCTGTTCTACGACCAGTGCCGTTACGAGATGCTTCCCGGTCGCAGGGACATTCTTGTTGCTGCAGCCAAAGCTGGCGTTCGCATCAGCGTTACGGTTCAGGCATTCCATCAGGTCGATAAAGATGATACAGCTTGGCTTAATAAGTATTGCCAGCCCTTTATCATTAAACATGGCAGAGCACCTCGTCTTGCCACCGAGGATGAAATCAATAATTTTTACCGTTAATTCTCATTGACTATATATGCCTTTTGTGGTATAATATAAGTATACCGTTGAAGGAGGTGATTCCAATGGCTACTGCACGCAAAACTGCTGTAATCTATGTCGAGGTCGGCGCAGATAAGAAGCAGGTAAAACTTGAAGATATCCAGAAGGCTGTTAAGACTGTCGAGGGTACTAAGAACGCTTATGTCAACGCTGCCGACGCCGCAGTGTATTGCGTCGATGCTGACGGCAAGACCACGAAAGTCGAGCTGTAAAACGCTTTTCCATGTCGCCCGCTTAGCGGACGACTCCGTGGGAGTTTAGCTCAGCAGGGAGAGCATCTGCCTTACAAGCAGAGGGTCAGTGGTTCGAGTCCGCTAATTCCCACCAATGGTTTCCAGCTTCCGTAAAAAGCTGGTGGTGGAGCTGATGGGTGACCATCACACAAAACAGTGCATGTGCTGTCAATCACATGCCCTTTATGGGGATGTAAAGGTTTCGATTGGGAACGGAGGTTCCTTCGTCGCGGGTACGGTTCCACTTCACGGGCCACACAAAAAGTAACTGACACTAATCGTTACGCTGCTCCTATTGCTGCTTAACTAAGCAGACGGAGACCAAGACAACGCACCATCTTGCGGGTAAGCGTGTGAGGTTCAAAGATTCGCCAGATATGTACGGTGCAGAATAAAGCCGGAACCGTCAAGAGTCTGTGTACTCCCATGACGTAAACTTGGGGGAGCTTGGTCATTCGTGTCCGCTGCTTTGGTTCGCCGCATGACCCGACAGGCAGTTCAAAATTCTGTCATTCATGCGACTATCGCGTAAGAATCGAATGAATCAATATTTTCAAGACGGGGGTTCGATTCCCCCCATCTCCACCAGAAGATTGTGAACAAAAACTGTTCACCCATAGAATTAACCCATAAAAAATCCGGCAGTGCAAAAGCTGCCACCATGCTCCCGTAGCTCAGTTGGTTAGAGCATCTGACTGTTAATCAGAGGGTCGTCCGTTCGAGCCGGACCGGAAGCGCCATTTTGCTGCGAAAGCAGCTACTTGTGTCTGTAGCTCAGCTGGATAGAGCAATTGCCTTCTAAGCAATGGGTCGGGGGTTCAAGTCCCTTCAGATGCGCCAGCGGTGTTCTGCCGCATTGACTGCCATGTATCTTGGACGGGTATTTGGCAGTGTCACGCCGAGAACGTGACAATCCATAAGTGTGGACCTCTTAAACTACACCACGAAGATAACGACCTGTTCCACACGCCTCATTCGTGTTTGCACCTCCTTAATAGCATCACACAGACAGCGATTAAATCCGAATGAGTTCACAACGATTACAGGCGTTGTCAAACCGAAAATTGTGCCGAGTGGCGAAAACGGTTGCGGCACTGGGGCCGAAAGGCCCCTTCTTGTATGGCTTGGTGTCCGAGTGGCTGATGGAGCCAGTCTTGAAAACTGGAAATCGGAGACGATTCGTGGGTTCGAATCCCACCCAAGTCGCCAAAAAGGAGACTCCTATGAATTTCGTGCTATTCTTTTCCATTCTGCTTGTTGCGGTAATTGTTTTGTTCTGCGTCGCGATTGCTGTTGCGTGTGTGCGAGTGGCAGCGTCCGACAAGGACGAATATTATCGGCCGAAAAAATCTGAAGAGAACCAAAAGGAGAACAAGGGATGAAAGTAACATCTGCATACGCAAACAAACTGATTCGCGGGTATCGTGAGGAATTGGCTGCTCTTATTTCCAGTGAGAAAGATACCTGCACGACCATTTACGGTGCCAGCGAAACACCGATTGAGACGGGTTACGATTTCTCGTCCACGCAGGCTGAAATGGATGCTCTGAACGACAAAATTGCCAAACTGCGTCATGGCATCAACGTTTTTAACACGACCACGAAGCTGGAAGGATTCGATTTCACGGTCGATGAGTCCCTCGTTCGCATGGCAATGCTGACCGAGAAGAAAAATCGCCTTTCCAGAATGAAGGGTGTACGTGAACTCGTCCGAAACAGCGTTTACCGTTCTGAACCCGAGTTCACTAAGCGCAACTATGATGCAACGCTGGTCGAAGCCGAGTACCGCAAGACTTCTGATGAACTCGTTCGTCTTCAAATGGCTCTCGATAAAGCGAATATGTCCATCGAATTCGATGTAGACATCTAAATCTTATTCCACACCCACTGACTCTCTTCACAAGAAGAATTACATTAGCGTGCTAAAAGGCGATGTTATTGTAAATTGTCAATGTCTTTTATTTGTTTTGTTGTTCTGTAAGGGTAAATGGTTAGGTTTATGCCTTGTCGTCTAAAAAACGATATTTGACATTCTATTTCGTCAGTGGATGAAAAACTTCTTCTTTGCAACAACAGAGGAGTGAGCAGGGAAGTATGGTTATACCTGCTTTTATCATGAATATTGCTGATGCGGGAAAACGGCTACTTCGTAATAAAGGATTGCTGTTCCGTTTCCGTTGTTCTCAGCAATTTTCAGCTCACAGAAGACGAGTTCTGCTTTCTTCTGTGGGCTGATTTTTTGATTCGTATGTGTTTTGTTTTGTATGGTATCTTCCATGTAAATCTTTTCACCCAAAAATCAAATCAGTGGAGGGCATGTGAATATGATATTTCTTGTTTGGCTCGTGTTGTGCTATTTTGTGTGGCCCACCGTAGAGATTCTCGTAACTGGCAGCCGTACCGTTAGTACAACAGATGACTGGATGTCGCTCTTCTTCCTGTTGGCAATGTATTGGTGCTACAAGGTTGGAAAATGCGAATCCGATACGCATAATTCAGAAAATTAAAAAATAGCAAATTTGTTGTTGACTATACGGTATTTCAGTGGTATAATATAAGTATGAGGTAAGGAACTTGTACCGTGCCCTTAAATTAAACAAAAACAAAATGGAGAACACGTCATGTCTATACAGCGTTTGCAGAATCTTAATAAACAAAACAAGTGGAACTGCTTATGGGTTCTGCTCGGCTTTGTGCTGTCTGCAATCGCTCTTGCCTATGTGGTGAGTAGACATGAAAGTTCTGCGGGTAAAACCGCATAATCCAGCTTTCATTGTAAGCGCCTGTCAGACAGTATCGTCTGATGGGCGCTTTTGTTTTGCGTTCTTTCACCTTTTCGTTCACCCTCATTCATAAAGGTGAATGTTATGTATAGAGTCGTAGCCAAACGGTAAGGCACGGGACTTTGACTCCCGCATTCGCGAGTTCGACCCTCGCCGACTCTACCATGCGAGTGTGAACAAAAACTGTTCACCCGTGAAATCGACCCATAGAAAATCCGGCAGCGTGAAAGCTGCCACTATGCTCCCGTAGCTCAGTTGGTTAGAGCATCTGACTGTTAATCAGAGGGTCGTCCGTTCGAGCCGGACCGGAAGCGCCATTTGCCGAATTAACTCAGTTGGTTAGAGTAGCTGACTCTTAATCAGAATGTCCGGGGTTCGAGTCCCCGATTCGGCACCATAAGGGCCATTAGCTCAACTGGCAGAGCGGGCGGCTCATAACCGCTTGGCTGGTGGTTCAATCCCACCATGGCCCACCAAAATTTTGATGCAAAGCGTGTCGGCGTCAAAATAATCAATCTGCATTCCCGAGCACAATGTGGTAGACGCGCAACAAGTGCTTGTAACTCAATTGGCAGAGTAGCCGACTTTTAATCGGCAGGTTCGGGGTTCAAGTCCCCGCAAGCGCACCAAACGTTTGGCAGTTCGTAAAACTGTCACAATATGCTCCTGTGGTGGAATTGGCAGACACGACACACTCAAAATGTGTTTTTCTATGGGTTCGAGTCCCATCGGGAGTACCACGTCTTGCAGTACGATAACTGCTATTCATGGGTTGTTAGCTCAGTCGGTAGAGCAGCGGACTGTTAATCCGCGTGTCGCAGGTTCAAGCCCTGTACAACCCGCCATATGTCCAAGTGGCGGAATGGCATACGCGCTGGTCTAAGGAACCAGTTTTTCTGTGGGTTCAAATCCCACCTTGGATACCAACGGCAGCATAAAAACTGCCATATATGCTCTTGTGGTGAAATTGGCAAACACGACACATTCAGGATGTGTATTTTGTGGGTTCGAGTCCCGCCGAGAGTACCAACGTTTGGCAATACGATAATTTGCCATCATATGCTTCAGTGGCGGAATCGGCAGACGCCCCAGACTTAAAATCTGGTGTCAGAGATGGCGTACGGGTTCAATTCCCGTCTGAAGCACCATGTAGGGGTGTAGCTCAATTGGTAGAGCAACGGTCTCCAAAACCGCGTTGTGTGTGTTCAAATCGCATCACCCCTGCCATATGCGAATGGTCCCGGACGGTTAGGGTGCGGACTGCAAATCCGTCAAAAGCTGGTTCGACTCCAGTCGTTCGCTCCAGCAGTGTTCTTCGCACTGTGTATAGGGATTGGAAGATGCCAATTACGTTGCTACATTTCGTAGCAGATAATCATTGGAAGGACCAAAAGTCCAGTGCAGAGAAAAGCACAGTCGGCAGATACGAGCCCTATATCAAATGGGCTACCTCACACGGTAGCCCATTTGCGTTATAAAGATAGACCGGGAAAATCCCCGGTTTTAACCGTGGGATGAAAGGTCGCTTCTATCTTTGGCAGATAGAAGTGAATGAGTCTTTAAGAAACGGCTTCCATATAGGGAAGCCGTTTTTTTTGTGGACATTTGCTGCAATGTAAATACAATAAACACGAAAGGTGTTCTTGTGGGTATCACACCCATAGAGATAGACTCGGCGCAGTAAATATTCTTACTGCCTGAGGTATTTGGTAATAGAATACCTGCCCATGGAGCTATATGCTCTGCCATGGGACGGGGTGATGGCTCACCCCTATGACGAGGACTGCCAACTCTGCGACAGAAATGTACGCAGTTTAATCACTCGCCAAGAATTCCACGATTCCAATCGTGGGAGAAGTCAAGCTGCAAAATTGGTACAATAAGACACAAAAAGCAAATCGTACAATTTCACTTTTTGCGGGGGGAATAATTTTATGACCGGTCTTTTTATTATATTGTTAGTCGCTCTGTGGAAATTTCTAACATACCCATTTGAGCCTCTTGCCCGTTTTATTTGCAGGAAAGAAAAAGATGAAGAGAAACGAGTTGCAAAAGAATTCGTGTGTTTGCTAATTTGTTTGATTGTTGGATATGCCCTCTTGAAGTCTCCTGATATGGTATATACATATGTAATGAAACATTATGAGTCATCTGAATTCTGGATGGGTCTCTATAAGAACTATAATCTTATTGTTCATCTTTTGATGTTGGCTTATGGATTCAGATGGGTTTGGGGTGCAATTCGCGTTTTGAAGGGCAATCCGGATGCTCTCACAGATGAAGAATCTCAACGGTTGTATAAAGCAAGTAGAATAAACGCTGAAAAAGACGAAGCCTATTGGAATGGCTATTGGGATGGTTTCATAGGATAATACGCAAGCACCCATGCAGCGTAAATTTCACAGTTGATTTCTCAGAGGTGAAATACAGTGTACAAGTATAAGGATGATATTTGCGTCATTCCCGATGAAATCAAACGTATGAGTGAAGAAGAACTCAAAACGGAAATTGCTCGTATTGAGCAGAGCTCAACGCCGAAAAGCGGTTCAATCCTAATTGCGTTACCGTATCATCTCAAATAAGCGCTTTTCTTGCTGCTGATATCCACTGCAGCAGGATTTTATAATTGCGCAGCGCAAAAAAGCCCCGTAAGACATCCAAATTTGGATATAGTCTTACGGGGCTTCGTTGTTTCAATAGCTATGCCGCCATCTTTTCGTTAATGTGGCTTCCAGTCAATTAGTGTTCTAAAGGCATCAGAAGCCGATACGTTTTTATAGCAACACACGCTATCGAAAGCAACTGCCATCATTTTTTCGTATTCAGATAAAGCCATGTTAATGGGAATGGTGACAACAAAAGAGCTGTCCGGCGCTTTTAGTACAACCACTCCTTTTATTTCTTTTTGCTTTTCTGTTTCTTCCCAACCAGTTGAGAGAAGATAATCATAGAGTGCATAAGGGTTTACTGTGCAGCAATCATACGGAGCGTCATTAGCACCACCAAGCATCAGATAGGCTCGCCTGTATTTTTTGGTTCTTGATATGTCTTTTTCGGTAAGAGGTTGCGGAAGTCTTTTTGTATCCATGTTGCTGCGCAGGTCAGATAATTTGACCTTGACGGCAGTACGATTCTGCTGGATACGCCAAAGATACTCAGCATAAGACATGCCTTTTCTGTGCGTTAAGACGTCTACGGCATCTGCAACCTCCTTCGGGAACTCCGCTCTGATATCTTCTATGGTGACGGAGGTATCTTCTACCGTATCATGCAGGAACGCGACGGCTTTTGCTATCGGGTCACCTATTATACCATTTGCTACAACAGCGACATGGGCTTCGAAATAATCTTTCCCAGCCTTGTCCTTTTGCCCTGCATGAGCCTTGATTGCAAGCCGTTCAGCCTTATCAACCATCTCTACAAGTTCTTGTTTTGTCATATTCATCTCCTAATTTATATCTTAACTCATTTTCTGTATTATAACTTTCTAAAAGTTAAGATGCAAAATACAAGTCAAAAACAAAAGTGGTGTCACAGTTCCAAAGAACCAACGCATAGCTGTGCAGTCGGAAGAAGCTGAATTGAAACAGGAAGACGGAAGTATGTAGGGTCTACATCTTTCATACCAAACCGTGTTCTATCCAAAGCGTCTGCGTCCTTAAGAATATTATAAAGAAGTTTCACTTTTTCTTCGGCCTTAAACCCAAGCGATTTCATAGCTTGCATGGAAATGTTGTCATCAATACAATGATACTGTACCAAGAAACTGGTAATCGCATCGGGAGCTAATACCTCTTTCTCGTAAATCTTTGCAGATGCCGCACCATGCAGGTCATCGACATCCTCGTTTATTCGGCCGACATCGTGATACAATATTGCATCACAGAGCCGCTTTAAGTCTTTCTGTGTGAGTTTATATTCTCCTACATAAACTACCATAAGCGCATCAAAAAGAACTCTTAACGTATGTGTCGCGTTATGGTCACTGCTGTTATTATCCATGTAAACCCTTTTTATCTTTCTTCTATAAGTTTGATACAGGGAATCAAAAGCGCTATAATAATGACCGACACTGTCAATTCCATAGAGGACTTGTATCTTTTCATTTTTTATAGAAGAGGGAGAAACAATTACTTCTTCCTCTGCGTCAGGGAAGTATTCGATGATAGCAGACTTAGGTATTGTTGCAGTGATGATACGGCTGTCTTTGGGTGACGGGAAACGGCATGCAAAGAATGTTGCTATTTGTAAGCTGGTTGTCCAAGAAAAGGCATTCGTATAATGGGTCGAATCATCGCCCTCGCCGCGATAAATTGTCACAACATCCGGCAAAGCCTTGGTTTTCTCTGCGGTTTTATTCTTTGCTTTCTTGGATTTTTTAGCAACAACTTTCTCAAAGTCATCCAAGTCCAAATGCGCAAATCCGTAATCTTTGTATTTATAGAAAGAAAAGAAAAAATCATATAATGCAGCAGACGGTTTTGTTCGTTTCACATAAGCTGCCAACACCGACATACTCAAACCATCACTAAGGCTATTTATATAACAGGAAAGCTTGTTTTTGTCGAGTGTTTTGATATTTGCTACAGTAGCTAGAACTCTTTTTTGAAATTCCTCATCCGATTCTTTGACGGCTAATCTTTTGTTACCGTATATTTGAAGATTCAGAACAATGGGCATTTCGAAGTCAAGTTCTCCATAATATAAGGTGTCAAAAAGATTATCAGAAAAATAAATATTCTCAATAGGGAGCAGCGGATATTTTTCAGAGAACTCTTTAGCGGTGATGCCAACACTATATCCATTTTGAGCATACCGTTTCATATCCGTTCTGGTTTGAATCTTAATCAACGGTACCAATGAATCCAATGATGCTTGGTTGCTCCGTCTTAGAATTTCTGCAACATCCATTTTGATTTCTCCATTTCACTCTTTTCTCATATTATACCACAAAAATGCGGGAAAGTAAAATTGACCAACGGCAGAAAATGTGGTATAATATAAATAGAAAAATCAGTTGTACGAGGGGTCTCTCATGACATATATTTGCTGCGTTGACGATTACGCAAGTCTTTCTTTTAATAAAAGAAGAAATAGTTTTGACCGTTTCGTTATCGAAGATATCATCAATACGGTAGGGGAAGCTCCGCTGCGAGTTGATACCTATACAGCTAAACTGTTTCGAGATAAACAAGTTCCGTTATTGATTGTTGATGACGATTGTCTTGAAAACGCAAAAGACGGTGAATTTGTCTTTGTGGAGAGACAGAACCCATCTGCATATCTAAAAGCGGGTGACCAGCTTATTCTATATCATTGGAATAGGCATTATCCATCAGATAACAGGTTGAATCTGACCGGCTGGAATGCACTTGAAATAACGACAGGAGAGTTTGCGGGGTACAGCCACGAAAAGATAACAAAGACAAAAGTTGTTTTGCAAGACAAAGTTGAATAAAGTCCTTCCGAATTATTCCAAAAACATATAAGAAAGCGAGAGTGATTTTGTGGTTGTTCAGTTTACTGCCAAGCATTATGATTTTTTAAATCATGTTTTCAAGGTCATGAAATCCTTTTATAATAATAACTATACTGACATTTGCTTCGAAATCGGAAAGACCTATGGCGCACCTGAGGAAGATATTAAAAAAGCAATCGGCATTTTCGATTCGTTGCCTATTACAGCACCCGTTCCTGCAATGGTGAATAACATTGTATTCATCTCTCGAAAGGTAATGCTGAATAAAGCAGACGTCACTCAGGAACCGTACGCCTATGAAGTCGACCTTGAAGAAAAAGAATGGCGAATCGTTTCTACCGTTTTGGACACCTATTCAAGATTGCTTATGGGACAGTTTTTCGTAATTTATGAACAGTTGGATATTCCAGATAACGGAGTCGAATCCAATTACGACCTCGTTCTGAAAGCAAACCATGATGCTCGTTGGAATGGCGTAGGTGTTGCACAAACGCGGGATTTGTTGATTCCAAAACTGAAAGAAATGCGTCTTGGCTGGAATGGGAATTTCGGCATCGCAAATGCTGATAATGCCTATAACAGCAAACTCGCATATGAGATGGTTAAAGTTCTGGAAAGCTGCAGCCGTTACGAGTGCGGTATGTTAAAGGTCACAGACGAACCGTTGATTAAGATTGTTGGAGGGCCTAAAATAGTGGCATTCTGATATTGCGGTTTGCTGCAAAGTTAATACAATATAGATATACGACAAATAGAATGTATTTAGTTCTTTTGAGCCATTCTAAATACGTCGTATTTGAATGCGCTGCGTGAAATAAAAACGCAGCGCTTTTTTTGTATCAACGTTTAAAACGAAAGGAGACGCTAATATGCGTATTATCAAACGTTCCGGCGAAGAGCAGGAGTTTAACCCCAAGAAAATCAGTGTTGCGATTGGAAAAGCCAATGGCAGCGTAACAAAAGACAAGCAGTTCCCGGAAAACTATATTCCGGCCTATACCGCACAGGCTGTAGCTGCCTGCGAAAACCTTGGTCACACGCCTACCGTTCAGGAAGTTCAGGATATCGTTGAAGATGTTCTGATGGACAGTGGATGTCATGAGGTGGCTCGTGCTTATATCAAGTATCGGTATACGCATGATGCCATGCGCCAACATAATACCACCGATGACAGAATCCTGTCTTTGATTGAGTACAGGAACGAAGAGGTCAAGCAGGAGAATTCCAATAAGAATCCTCAGGTCGTTTCTGTTCAGCGAGATTATATGGCAGGTGAGGTAAGTAAAGACCTTACCATGCGTATGCTTTTGCCGAAAGATATCGTCGAGGCTCACAACGCAGGTATTATCCATTTCCACGATGCTGATTACTATGCCCAACATATGCACAACTGCGACCTGCTCAACCTCGATGACATGTTGCAAAACGGCACGGTGATTTCCGGCACTCTGATTGAGCGTCCACATCGCTTCTCTACTGCTTGCAATATCGCTACGCAGATTATTGCGCAGGTTGCATCTTGCCAGTACGGCGGTCAGAGTATCAGCCTTACTCACCTTGCCAAATTTGTTGATGTAAGCCGTAAGGCAATCGGCAAAGAGGTTGACAAAGAAAATGCTGAGCTGCATCTAAATTTGACAGAGTATCAGCGCAACGAAATTGTTAACAGCCGCCTTCGTAAAGAAGTGCGTTCCGGCATTCAGACGATTCAGTATCAGGTCATTACTCTTATGACCACCAACGGACAGGCTCCGTTCATCACTGTATTCATGTATTTGAATGAAGCAGGGAAGGACGAGGTTCTGAAGCACGACCTTGTTATGTGCATTGAAGAGATGCTTTGCCAGCGCTATGAGGGCGTTAAGAACGAAACTGGTGTCTACATCACTCCCGCATTCCCGAAACTGATTTATGTGTTGGAGGATGATAACATCAAAGAAGGACAGCCTTACTACTATCTTACAAAGATGGCCGCAAAATGTACTGCACGTCGCATGGTTCCTGATTATATCAGCGAAAAGAAAATGCGCGAGTACAAGCTGTCCAAAGGTGAGACAGAAGGAAACGGCGATGTGTATACCTGCATGGGTTGCAGAAGCTTCCTGACCCCTGACCGTACCGGTAATGGCTGGGATAACGTTGCAAACGCCAAAAATTATGACGGTAAGCCGAAATACTATGGTCGTTTCAATCAGGGCGTTGTCACAATCAATCTCGTTGACGTTGCACTTTCCGCAAATAAGGACGAAGATGCTTTCTGGCGTATCTTTGATGAGCGCTTGGATTTGTGCCATCGTGCATTGCAGTGCCGTCATAAGCGTCTGAAGGGTACACTCTCCGATGTGGCTCCTATCCTGTGGCAGTATGGTGCGTTGGCTCGCCTTAAAAAAGGTGAGACTATTGACAAGCTGCTCTACAACGGCTATTCTACTATTAGCCTTGGTTACGCAGGTCTGTACGAGTGCTGCATGGCAATGTACGGCAAGAGCCACACTGACCCTGCCGTGAAGCCTTTTGCCTTGAAGGTTATGCAGCATATGAACGACAAGTGCAATGAGTGGAAGGCAGCCGAAAACATCGACTACTCTCTCTATGGCACGCCGCTGGAGTCCACGACCTACAAATTCGCCAAGTGCTTGCAGAAGCGCTTCGGTATCATCAAGGATGTTACCGACCATGAATACATCACCAACTCCTACCACGTCAATGTACGGGAGAAGATTGATGCGTTCAGCAAGCTGGCTTTTGAGAGCGAATTCCAGCGCCTGTCTCCGGGCGGTGCTATCAGCTATGTTGAGGTTCCTAACATGCAGGATAACCTTGAGGCTGTTATCGCTGTCATGCAGTTCATCTACGACCACATCATGTATGCAGAGCTGAACACTAAGAGTGACTACTGTCAGGTCTGTGGTTACGATGGAGAAATCCAGATTGTAAAGGACAACGGAAAACTCGTTTGGGAGTGTCCTCGTTGCCACAACCGTGACCAGCACAAGATGAATGTCGCCCGCCGCACCTGCGGCTATATTGGAACGCAGTATTGGAACCAGGGGCGTACGCAGGAAATTGCCGAGCGTGTAATGCACCTTTAACAACCGTAGGTTGTTATTTTAACTACTACAACCAGAAATAGCCGCGATTTAGTCACAGCAAACTAAATTCGCAATATTGTTTTTTCGCGTCTAATCGTTAAATTGCCGCCTCTGCACAAACGCAGGGGCGGTTCTTTTTTGCGCAAAAAGCAATTAAATTATAAGCTATTTATTGTCATGAATGGAATTTTCTGGTATTTTCTACAATTATATCGTTAATAAAGGAAAAGTGCGTGTCAAGAAATTTGCAGAAATCTACAACTATATCGTAAATAAAGAAAAAATGTATGTCAAAAACGAGCGAAAATCTACAACTATATATGAAATATAACAACATACCTGAAATAAAAAAAACAGGTACGTCAAAGGATTTACCTGCCTCGAGACAGAAACTATTGCGTTTTGCTGCAAGGTGAATATACTTGAGAAAACAATATAAAAGGAAGTGTACATATGGCAATAAAAGCACCTATCGAGCTCTACAGACGCAGTATACCAGAAGGTCTAAAGACCAAAGACCTGTTTTTTGTGGCTTTGCAGGATAAACTTACCGTCATAAAACCGAAAGAACTCAATAAAAACGGAATCAAGATAGTCGGCTATGTTGATGTTGAACAGGGCGACTTTACCGGCATTCAAAAAAATTGTATTTATCTTGGGAAAGGCAATGATAGAATACCTTTTGATGTCTACAACAAAAATGGTCTCAAAATTGTAGGCTATATTCCTGTCGAAGGAGAAAACGCATATATTGCTGTTGTTAAACCCATGAGTCCTGTCTTCGTTATCTTGTTCGGTACTTTGGTTGCTGTTTTTCTCATTGCGTTAATTGCTCTCGCTCTCAGTCATAAGTATGTGATGCCTATAAGCGAAACCAATACTGCTGTTGCGAGTAGTGCATCTTTGGTAGAAAACACCGATATGCAGGCAACGCCTGAAGAAGCTAATTGATTTCCAAACTGAGCCACTTGTGAATAGCTATTGCATTTTGCTGCAAAGTTGATATGCTATAAGCATACTAAAAGTAAAACTGAATCACGCGAAAATCTAAATCGATACGAAAGTCGCCATTTTTTTGATGGCGGCTTTTTTATTTGTAAAAATGGAGGGCAAAAGTATGAAAGTCATGAACACTGTGGACTATCTCAACGCTACCGAGAAGAAGGCTCCTGCTACCAGCAACGACATGTTCGCCTTGCTGATGCAGATGGCAAGCCTTTCACCTCGTCCTATCGCGAAGTGCGATGATGGATTCAGCCTGTCCATTCAGGCATCCTCTGCACATCACTGCGAGAAGGGCGAAAATGGCGTCTACAAGTCTGTCGAACTCGGTTGTCTTTCTTCTCCGGAAGAAAGCCTCTCTGAGTACGAAGACTGGGACGATTCTTCGACGTATGGCTACGTGCCTGTTGAGGTTGTCGATGCTATCATCGCAAAACACGGCGGGATAATCTTGCCGGACTAATCCGTTATCATAAAAATATATTAAAAAAGGAGATATTATATGTAGAGATTTAATAAGTTTTTGAGAAGAAATAAGAATTTTGAGGCAGCAAAACGTATCGCTTAGTTGCTTGGAAAAGGCTTTGGGGGAATGAAAACAATATCAGCAGGGTTATTGACTGTTTTGCTCACAAGCAATATAGCGGCCGTAGAAATTAACCCATGGTTAGCTGCTGGTATTATCATAGCTTTTATTGCAGCAAGGGCTATTGCGTATATCGCAGAGTTTTTGCGATTTAAAAGTTATAAAAAACGCAGGGCTATTGCTGTAATTGATGCTTTCATAGAAAGCTATAATGCAAGCAGCATCAATGATATTGTAAAAGATGTCATTGGAAAAATTCCCGAAGTTTTTAGGAAGTAAAAATAAAAAGACATTGGACTTTGTGACAGGAAGTCCGATGCCTTTTATAGTAAATTCAGAAAAAACGGAGGATTTATGATTCGTTTTAAAAAAGATATTCGTCCATACAATTGCTTTAGCAATTTTTATCCTTGCACCGTCGTCGTTGATGGAATGCAATTTAGGAGTGCAGAAGCTGCGTTTCAGGCACAAAAAGTTCCTTTAGAAAAGCGCCGTGATTTCATCTTCTGTACGCCATCTGCTGCAAAACATCTCGGCCGCCATGTTCCATTGCCTGCCGATTGGGACGATGTCCGGGATGAAGCCATGCACAAAGTTGTTTATGCCAAGTTTTCTAAGAACGAGAACCTTCGGCAAATTCTATTGTCCACCGAAGACGAAGAACTTGTCGAAGATACTACCGGATGGCACGACAACATCTGGGGCGACTGTTCGTGTCCTAAGTGCCAGTACATCAAGGGACGTAACAAGCTCGGCAAAATCCTGATGCAGGTGCGAGACGAAATTAAAACAGGTAAAATGCAGCATCCATAAAAACATCTTGCCGTCTGCTGCAAAGTAGTTATACTGAAGTCATCTAAAAAATAAAAGCAATAAGCATTCAAAATCGATATACCGCTATCTCACACGAGATGGCGGTATTTTTGCTTTAGAAAGGATGTGTTTTCGCTGTAATTCATACTACACCAAGACAACCCAAAAGTAGATATAACCGTCAGACAGCAATAGTTGTCTGGGAATCAACAACAGTATAAGCCCCAATGCTGCTTATGCGTAATTTTGCGAAAGGAAGTAGAGAAAAATGTTTGCCGATATTGATGCCTCTAGCATCGTAAGTCTCATTGGTAAACCTGTCTGGGTATTCACTGAGGCTCGTAAATTCAATAGGAATGGTCGTATTTATACGGCATCTAATGTACGCAACGCCATTTATAAAGGAAGTATCCAAACGATACAGATTGAAACCGTACCTGTTTCGCAGGGCCCTTCTAAAGGATGGCTTCCTGCATGCTTTGCCAATGTGACCGTTTCGATTCCTGATGAAAATGGAGTTAGCAAATATAGCCTTTATCTCGAACGGCAGCTTCTTAATGTTACTGTTTTTGAAACAGAAGAAGAAGCCAAACGAGAGATGGATGTTTTTGCTTCTCTCAAGGATACCTGTACCGGCACTGAGATGCAGCTGCGGAATTCAAAGAAAAACCTTTCCCTGTTCAAACAATTGGAGGAGAAATCGTCTTTGTGGAATCCAACCACCGATTTTGGCTCTTCTTTCCTACAATCTGACTATGAGGCTCTCTTAATTGACTGTGAGAAAATCATGGAAACGAAAGACGCCCTCAAGTGGATTTCTTCCAGTTTTCATATTCCGGAAGAAAAAATCACAATTTTATTTGATACGGAATGCTTTGAAAAGAACTGCTTCGGAACATACCGTGTCAAAAGCCGCGAAATTCGATTTCCTCTGTACGATTCCCCAACTCGGAACTATGTCCACTTTGGCGTAGATGACAACGGGCGAATGGTTCATAAGGAAATCATCAATGGAGAAATCAATTCTTATAACATTTAAAGGAGAAATTGCAATGGATAATAATGCTCCCATTATCGACACCAAAAAGAACGCTGCCAAGTTTTACAAGGTCGTTGAAACGTATATCAAGCGAGACGGCATCAATGACCTCATGGATTGGCTCGGTTCTACCGATTTTTTTGAAGCTCCCGCCTCCACCAGATTTCATGGTTCCTATGAAGGTGGTTTGTGTCAGCACAGCCTGAATGTCGGGAAGTGGCTGAACAAATTGGCAGAAGGGCTTTGCCCCGGTCAGTATACGAAGGAAACGCTTACGCTTGTTGCATTGTTCCATGATGTCTGCAAGGCAAACTGCTACAAGACCAGTACCCGTAACGTAAAGAACGAACAGACTGGCCAGTGGGAGAAAGTTCCTTTCTTTGCATGGGAAGAAGTGCTCCCGTTTGGCGGCCACGGCAGTAAGTCGATGCATCTCGTTGAGAAGTTTGTAAAGCTGACCGACGAAGAGGCTTCTGCTATCAACTGTCATATGGGTTTTGCCAACCTGATGAGCAGTGATGTTGGTGGCATTTCCAGTGCCTTCACTTACAGTCCGCTCGTGTTTCTTACCCATGTGGCAGATATGTTTGCCACTTACATCGATAAGTGCTGAGAGGAGAACATATTTATGAAAATCAAACCTTGTCCTAAATGCGGTTGCTGCGAATATCTTGCAACCGCTCATGTGACGCAGACTTGGCTCATCAATCAGGATGGTGACTTCGTGGAATCTAAAACCGAGTGTGACGAAGTTTTGCACGCTCCTGACCCTGATGACATCTTTACCTGTTCGAATTGTGGGGAAGAAATCCCTCGTGATTTGATTACTCCGTAAGAAGGGAAATAACATGGATAAAAATGGTCGTGCAGTTAAACTCGCTAAGAATACACTTGATGAAATCGGCAATTTCGGCTTCGATAATGAGGCTTACGCCGAGACTATCTGCCGGGGACATCGTACCCTGCAGCAAAACTGGATGCGTATGTCTTTGAAGACTATTGCTAAGATGGCCGAAGCAGGAGACAAAGGTCTGTACGATGACCGCAACGAAAGTGCTGTAAAGATGGCACAGAAGATTCGCGATGCCATCGGCGACGATGTTCTTCCTTACATTTGATTTCACTGCAAGCGCTCGGCCCATTAGGGTCGGGCGTTTGCTTTTTGCTGCAAAGTAGATATACTGTGAGTATCTAAAAAATAAAAATTACTACGAATTAGAAATCGATGTGTCGCTATCTCTGATGAGGTGGCGACATATTTTTATGTAAAAAAGGAGCGTAAAATATGTCTACTAATAATCGCGAGTTTGATTTCTTTGCTCTCATGGCAAGTCTGGAAGCTCATATGCTTAAGGACCCTAATGTTCGTGATGCATCTCCCAGTGAAGCCTTGGAGAACTATTTTTCTCGCAAAGGTAAACGCAGTCAGCGCCGCAAGAATGCGTTCCGTGCGCAGCGTCATCGTCGTGATGTGATGGCAGAAAAGTTCGACACCACATCAAAAAACGATGGTATTCTGCGCAAGACGTACAAGGACGGCTACGCAAAATTTGAAAGTTCTCACGGTCGTGTGAAGAAGGAAGATAAGAGCAACAGTTATCACTGCAAGCATCCTCGCGAGCGTCGCCGTATTGAAGCCGCGAATAGCAAGTTGGCGGATTATATGCAGTCTGATATTTGCCTTGACCTCTATGATTCTGTTTTCGATGACGATGATGACTACGATACCTATATGGGACAGCTTTTTTATGACAATCTTGTCTATTTCCTTTGTGAAGAAAGTGGATGGTCTGAGGAAGATTTGCAGGGTATCGGCATCGTTGAGATGATGGATATTGCTTATGAGCTTGGCGCAGGAGAAAAGCTCGGTATCAACAAGAGAACTTTTGCTGTTCCGTGCAATGTGCGGGCTTATGATGGGCATATTTCTGTCGAGTGGATGTATGACCGTCTTAGTAGCAAGGCAAAAAAGCTTTTGGATGTTTGCCGCTCCTATATTTATGATGACAACACGGACTGGGATTATTCCTTGGATTTTAACTGCTAATTTGAAAGGAAGATAAAATGATTCACGAATATCAGTTCAGTATCGACTCTATCAATGCTGCCAACAAAGCAACGCATACCACCTATGCAGAAGACAGTATCTGCAACGGTCTTGCGAAAGGTCGTCGTATGCTGGATAAACTGTTTAAGGACGGTGCCCTCACTGCAGAACTGTGGCTCATGGGCGACCCCGCCGATGGTCGGCGGTCTTCGTTGAAGGCATTTTTCGACAGAGGAGACAACAAAGTACGCAAGGTGGAATGTTGAAAGTATTTTCACTGAAATTCCATTCAACATAATTTGACGTTCAAGGAGGATACAATTGGAAAATAATGGTTCTGTGACTATTGCAGTAAATGACTTTATCCATTCGCTTTACGCATACAAGAACATTTCTTTGTATGATGCGAATCATGTTTTTGATGAAGAAAAGTCTGTTCGCTGGAATAGGGAAGAAGTCGAACGACTAAACAACTCTTACGACAACAGGCTTAGCGAAGCCTATACACAGGCTCGTTCGGAAGCTGCTGCTTTAAGCGCTCGTATTGCAACTGGCAACAATAGCGAAAAAACTCTTTCGCAGACTGCACAAGATATTATTCAGGACGATTTGCTCGATGAGCTTTTGAAAATCACTGATGATTTGAGTAGTAGCGATAATTCCTTAGAGCGACGCACTTACGCCATCGTTAATAAGTATTTGCAATTCGTTAAATTGATACTTGCTATCGAGGATAAGAACAAACAGGAGCAAACCATTTCCGGCGAAAAGTGGCTGGACATTCGCGCTCCATTCTCTTTTCATCATAAAGATGTACTGTATTCGAATATTTTTACCGCTATCGCAGCAGTAAAATACGGTATATCTTTCGGCGAAGATACATCTGGTATCGAAAGTACAGCCACGGCAGCAAAGACGAATGCCTATATCCGCAAGAATAAGCTCAAACAAGTTGAGGATTGGGACAAGCAGCGCGAGGAACAAATCACAGCAATTTTCGGTTCTGCTTTAGGCGAAGGTCTTTATGAAGAACTTCTGGCAACAGATAAGAAGAAAATCCTTGCCGCTGATAAAAATATCGGCGAATACGGTTCCATTCTCATGGCGATTCGAGAGAAAGCGCAGGAATCAATGATTGCAGATTTTCTGTCAAAGCAAGACCCATCCAAGCTGAAAAAATAAATCTTTCGCAAAACACCTCTTGTTATTTGCTGCAAAGTAAATACACTATATGTATTAAGATAAATAAAACACAGCATTCATAATGCTTCAAAATTTGTCTTAATACGTGAAAGCGGCTATCGCTCTTTGAGTGGTAGCCGCTTTTTTTGTTTATGGTTTGTTGCTAAAGCAACGAGCCTCCATTAAATAAAAAGTGAGGAAAAAAGAATGAGCAAGAAAATCAAGAGCATCAAGACGAAGAATGTCAAGTCCACCTCTGCTTCCGTTGCGACCAACGCTACGCCCAACTTCTCCATCAACAGCAAACGCGAGATTATTCCTATCTCCACGACCTCAAAGGGCCTTTACAGCATGGGTAGAACCAACTGCTTTACAATGAAGAAGCTCGATGAGTTTATTACGAACTCGATTGAGGCTCGCCGAGATGACAAGACCGTTCCCATCATCCGCGTTGTCGCCGACTACTCCACTACTTTCAAACTGTGGGAGCTTGCCGTTGTTGACTACAACACTTGCGGTATGACAAAGAAGGAGCTTTTTTCGAACTACTTCTGCGTTGGCGGCGAGAGCGGGGAAGGTGAAGGTCATATCGCCGGATTTGGCAGTACCGCAATCTTTACACTGACCCGTGGTGCGCATCCGTTTTTCGTTGCATCTCAGAGCCATCTCTCCAACGACGCCTATTGCGTTAATGGAGGCTTGCAGGACGACCCTGTTACGCATCAGGCATACACCTACATTGAACCGTGCAAGATGGAGGATTTCCTGCCTGAAAGCCTGAAGAACAAAAAGTACGGTACGCCCAATACTATTGTTCGTGTATGCGTCGATGAGGAGACCATCCGTGATATGCTGCCGAATCGGAAGGGTTATAATCGCGAGACTATGCCGATTGACCCTCAGACCATTCGTCTTGCATTTGCACAGCACATCTCTGTTGTGTATCGCGAGAAAATTTGTGGCCCCAACCCGATGGCATACATCTATGTTCAGGACTTGGAGTTCCGCAAGACCAGCAGCCGACTCGACCTTTCCCTTGAAGATGATAAGACGAAATGGACCCGTCCTATCAAGGCATTTGATATGGATGCAGCCATTGCAGCCACCTCTGCGCAGAAGGCAAACTATTCCGGCACTGTTGTGTGCGGCAACGACTCTGTAAAGTACATCTACAAGTTCGGAACCGTTGACCACAATTACATCGACCACTTTGGTTTTATGGGCGTCGCACCTCTTTATGGGTACTGGGATGGTTCCATGAACAACTCTGGTTTTGATGTGATTGCTCACGGCCAGTCTATCGCCTCGAACCTGATTGAAGAGATTACAGGTCGTAAGCGTCATCCGTCCATGAACCATCTTATCGGTGAACTCATTATTCTGAATGCGCCTAAGGATAAGTTCCGGGTGACCGCAGATAAGAGCAGCCTTGATAAGAGCGATAAGACTTGGAGCCTTATCATCAACGACATTAAGGCAAACAGCATTCTGCCCGCCTGCAAGACAGACGCAGGCACCTTGCGCGATATGTATGCGATGTATGCCAAGCGTTGCAGCAGCTGCGGTCTGCGCTTTGTTCGCAACTACTCTGTCGGTAGCAGCACCGGCACGAAGGCTCCCGCTATCATTGAGGTCGTTCTGCCCGACAACAGTATTGGTTATTACCTTCTGATGTGCAAGGCAAACGAGACTAAGAGCGGTCCTTCTCTGCGCGATGCGATGCCTCTGATTTCGTCCATGTTGATGATGGAAAGCAATGGCAAACGCGTTCTTGGCGCTTACTTCGTTGCCGACCGTTTCTCGAACGGCTTCGTTCAGGACGTCAGCCGTCTCGTTGAGCCTATCAACCGGAACCGCACTGACCGTTTCGAGATTCGCGTTTGCGATACGAACACTCCGCTGGTTTTGGCTGTGCCCGCAGTTTCTGCGCAGGCAGCACCGGTGAATATCAATGTTGGTATCACCATCAAGAAAACCCGCTAAAAAAGCAATCTCTGCCACTTCTTTATAATAGGGATGGCGACTTTGCGAGAAAGGAAACACATGGTAAATATCGGAAGTGTAGGCTATACATTCGATGGCATGGGTATGCTGATGATTGACGGCAAATGTGTTGACCGTAAAGAGGCTATCTCTGTCATTGGATGCAGCTCAGAAGATTTTGATAATCTGATGCTTGGCAACGCAAAGGGAGTTGAAGAGTCCGGAAAGATTCTTTTCCCGAATGCTACGCTGGCACAGATTCAGCTTTTCTGCTTGCAGCAGATTGTTGCGACCAGTAAGGCTGCATAAGTCAATGTCCGCCGCTCTTTTGAGTGGCGGATTTTTTTTGTAAAAAAGTATTGTGTTTTGCTGCAAAGTTAATATCCTATAAGTATCATATAAATCAAAGTCTTAGACACCTTACTTTATCATTTCGAGCTTTTCCAAAAAGCTTGTAATGATAGCGTTGGATGTTTTCGTTTATAGAAATCGACTACAGTCGCTATCTTCGCAAGAAGATGAGCGGCTGTTTTTTGTTTTTATAAATGAAGTTAGACCTTGATGGCTATGATAATCCGTTTCTTATTACAAATCGAAATAGTATCCAAGGAGGTACTCATTATGGCAAACATCATCGTTTATGTCCTGCTTTACACTTTCGTTTGGCCTTCTCTTGCAGAGAAGCTGGGTGTGAAGTACATCCGTCTGTCTCAGGTACGAGACAAGGCAAAGCAGCAGGTCTGCCGCGCTATCGACGCGCTGGACCCTGAATATTGCCACATTGCTTACAAGCTTTGCCGCGCTGTTCAGTTCGCCTGCGTTGTCGGCATTGTCTTCAATGTCCTTTTCATGAAGGATATTTTAGACAGTGTGCTGGGAATTGCGGTTACTATCATGTTCATTGTGGGGATGAATAAGGTATGCAAACGCATTGTTGAGCGTTTCTGACGAAACTCTTGACACCAGAAGCTGCTGTCCTTTGGGGCGGCAGTTTTTTTGTACATAAAATCAAGTCATAAAAAAGTTAATGCAATTTACACTTTTATGTTGTATAATAACAACCATATAGACAACATAGGAGGTATTACAAAAAGTGTTAGGAGAATATAAATCATGGCGAATATATCTAATATGACACGTCAAGAATTTATTCAACTTCTTGAAAAGCGTGAAAAAAGGAGAAAAAAGCTTCGTCGGAAACGGCGGATTATCACTTTGATTCTTTTTTCGTTGGCTGTATGTATAACCAATACTGTTGTGGCATTCGCTGCTGAACAAGACACCCCACAAACGAAAATCACAATTAAAGTAGCAGAACCTGTCAAACTTGTTATCAAGGTTGCAAATCAAGATGGAAATGAAGAAACTTATGATGTAGTCCCCACTGATGATTCCTCATGTGTGCAGGAAATCGTTTCTGACAATGTTGTTTTGCAAACGAACTTTGAGGAAGGCGAAGAACAGAAAAAAGAAGATACTGCCACTGTATCGAGTCAGGGGGATGATATCAGTGAACCCGTATCGGATGAGATACAGGAAATAGATGATGTTCAGGAATCTTCTGAAATCACTGACAGTCAAGATGCCGTATCGATTTATGAGGATACTTCGCAATACAAGAAGTACATGAATCTTTCGGATACCCAGAAAGAATATTTTTCTGATGCGGCCGAGGAATTTGGCGTAAGTGAGGCGATGACTATAGGCATCTGCTATAACGAGTCCCGATTCACCCCTACAGCCACAAATGTCAATACGAATGGCACTACGGATTGGGGAATTGCTCAGTGCAATGACACGACATTTTCTTACCTGAATTCAGTGCTTGGAATTTCTTCCATGTATGATGTTCTTGATATGCAGACCGGAATCCGCGCTTGCTGCGCTTTGTTAGCGCATTATAAAAGCATGGGATTGTCTGAAAACGATATCCTGTTAGCGTATCAGGAGGGGCTTGGCAATTACCAAGATGTTAAACAGGGCAAGGAAGAACCTTGGAAGGCTTATTACAACGTTTTGAAAAATATCGAGATTTATTCAACCTTGGTGAAAACCTAAGGTGTATAGCGGTCTGTTGTCAGACCGCTATTTCTTTTTGTTGCGTTCTATTTTGATTGACTAATACGCCGTTTTCTGGTATAATATAAGTATTCGGTAAGTATGGCGCACTTTCGTGCCACAATGCAAAGGAGTTTTATTATGCACATGAAGAAAACTTTATGTGTTTGTCTTTCTCTTGCTATCGCGGGTTCCGTTTTTGCGGGATGTAGCAGAGAACAAACACCGGAAGAAATCGAAGCTGCAAGTCTTGCTGCAGTTACACAGGAAGAGCAGGCAACCGGAATGAAGCGTCTGGACAGCCCGAACCTTACGGATTACGAAAAGCCGTTGGCTAATTTCGTTTCCGGCATTCAGGCGAAGGATGCTGCAAAAATCGCCACAGCGCTTGGCTCAGTAGATATTTTCGGCGACACTCTTGACGGCTGGATTGTCAGCAATAACTATGAATCCTTGCAGACGAAGGATTTGCATGATATTAAAATCCAGTCCAGCAAAGACGGAAAAGTCGCAACAATCAATGTGTTCTTTGAAGAGCCCAATGAGGATAAGAGTAACTTCGTTGAATACAAAAGCGATTTTGACGGCAAGGAATGGGATATCACCCCTCCGACCGGACTTTCTACCGACTATACCTTTTATGCGCCAGTAAACTCTGTAAGTATCAATGATGTCGATATGTCGACATACGCCGCCAGCGACAGTAATTATGGATACGCATTCAGTCTTCCGAGAGTTATTGAAACAGACAGCTCTCCAGACTGTGTATTAAATACGAGTCTTGGTAAGTATTCCGGTAAAATCATTAACGCAAGCACATCTTCTTACGGTTCTGCAATACCTATTGCTATGGCTGTGTTTACAGAAGACCAAAAGAAAGAAATCAATCAGTATTTCGTGGACTGTGCGAACAGCGTATTTGATATGATGCGTACGGGTGCTGATAGAGATTCTTACAGCGCATATTTGCTTGATTCCAATGCAGTATCTGCCATCTTCGATGTAGACGGAGATGATAAGCAAGCTGCTATTGCAAATGAAGCAAACGCCGTATCTCGTATCGAGGTATTGAGTGCCGAATCTGTGGCAGGATATCCTGATGCTTACATTTATCACTTTTCCAGCAGTGATTCCATCACTATGAATATTCGTTATAATGCAGTCTTGTCATCCGGCGAATGCCATCGATGCGCTGCTGTGACGATGACTTATACGAATGGTTCTTGGAAAATCGCAAAAATCAATTCTACTAACTCACTGTTCACGAATTTAACCGCATTCAACCCTGAATGGTGAGAATTTGAGTAAGGAAGGAAGTGATTCCGCACTTATCTTTGTGTGAGAGATAGTGCGTGGCATATGATTGGTGGACTTATCATTACAACCATGGTCTGCATTGCTTTGTCGGGATTTTGCTTTATCGGGAATCAGTATGATTTGCTGCCAAGCTTTATTCTTGACGCTGGTCATTATGAGTTCGTTAATGTATTGTATTGCTTGTTTGCGATTGCGTCCTTTTTGTGCGCCTTGATTGCTTATAGGCTTTATAAGCGGGAAAAAGAATTTACAAATGGAACTCATGTCCCAACATTTATGGATTACATACGAGCAAATCAAAGCGAGTATGAAAAACTCTTTGAGGAATATCAGGGGGAAGAAGAACAGAAAAGTGAAATTCTTGTTCCGAGTGATGTAAAAGACAAGTTAGAAGAAGAAGACAGACAGAAAAAACAACAACAGATTATTTCCCCGACTCTTGATGTTAAAAAAATCGGAGAGGGCGTTAAGGAACCCGAAAAGCAGGAAATCCAAACGCATTCTGCTTCCGAAGTGGCTCATGTGACCGTTCCTTCGGAACCTGCTCCTGTGGAAAGCCTGCCACCAATTTCTGTGCCCGTCTTCAAAGCCAAATCCATTTCAACCGTTACAACAAAGACCCCTGTCGCAGCGGAACCCAAGCCAGAACCCATTGTCCCGCCGCCTCCCATTCTTCCTAAAGTTTCTGTTGCTCCAAAGAAGGTTTCTGAAAAGGTAAACGATGCTCTTCCGCCGTTCGACTTAGCTGTACAGGCATTAAAGAACGCCGGTGTATCAGAAGCTCTTTATGCTGTCAACGAAAAAAAAGAAGGTGCTGTATGCTCGCTGCATAGTCAAAGTGAATGGTTTATCTTTAATTATGAGAACGGGAAAATGGCAAATACAAAGATTTACACTGATGAAATGGAAGCTGTAAAGGCGTTCGTTCATAATGTAAACGAACTGGCAAAAAATAAATGAGTTTTTCCCGTACATCTGTACGGGATTTTTTATTCTGTATTATGAGGTATTTTATGGCTAATAACAAAGATGTTTATCGAGTACATGACATTCAGAAAGATACTCGTGTTTTTCTGACAGTCTCCGACATTGCAAAAGCATTGGGTGTGACAAAAAATGCTTTTCGGACTCAGGTAAAAAATGATGTAAATTCTGTACCGTTTCCTGTAATCAAAATCGGAGATGTTATTCTCATTCCTCGCAAAAAGTTTTTAGATTATCTGGGATATGATTGCTACTCAGGAGAAAATGACTACTTTGGGTATCTTGTTCCTGATGAACCGCCCACTGTATTGCCCAAAATGTAATGGAGAATTTCTATGTATTTAATTATTGCAGAAAAAAGAAGCGCTGCCGAAAAAGTTGGCTCCTGCATTAAAGGGGAGTCTTTTAAGAAAGGCGATGGCTTTATTCAAAGCCAAAACTACTATATCACATGGTGTGCCGGACATCTGTATACGCTTCTTGATTTGGAAGAATATGACCCGAATTATGACCCGAACGAAAAACATAAGTGGACTATGGATGGACTCCCGTTCTGTCCTCCTCGTTTTCGATACAAAGTGTCCCAGCCAAAGGGAAATGCATCGATGTGTGCCACGGTAAGAAAGCAAACCAAAGTCATTAAAAAACTGGCAAACGATGCATCCGTCTCGGCCATCTATCATTGCGGAGACTCCGATAGAGAAGGAGAGGTTATTGTCCGCAATGCTGTTCGTGCATTATTGAAAAGCAATAAACCAATTTATCGTATTTGGCTCAACTCCTATACAACGGAATCGGTCATGAAAGCACTTTCTGCAAAGGAGCCCGACAGTAATTATGACGGTTGGGATAATGCAGGTCTTGCGAGAGCGCATGAAGACTGGCTGTTCGGTATTAACGGGACGCGGTACTTGTCTTTGAAATCAGGCGTTCTTTTGCCTTGGGGACGCTGCAAGTATATCATTACAAAAGCAATCGTCGATAGGGAACGCGCAATTACCCACTTTGTTCCTGTGGACTACTTTGCTGTTGTTTCGAAGACGAATGTCAAGGGATACGATATTGAACTGACAAGCAAAAAAACATTCGATAAGGATTCCTCGCCTGATGCTGTAGCTCTTGCAAACAGGTATAATGCAGCGGGCGCAAAGGTCACATCTGTAAAGAAAGACCGTGTTGTCGTAAATCCCGGAAGACTGTTCAGCACAACAGAACTGCAGGCTTTTGTTTCATCGCATTATAAGGGCACGGACCCCAAAGAAATTGAAGCGTCTTTGGAAGAACTTTATCAAAGCGGCTATACTACGTATCCCAGAACGAATTCAAGTTTTCTTACCGCAAGCGATGAACATGATGTAGACCTTGCCATTAACGCATTGAAGCGTGCTGGTTTTCAAAACCTTGTCAATAAACCAAAAAAGAAAAACATTTACGATGATAGTAAGGTTGACGGACACTCTGCTCTGACTCCTACCAGTAATATCCCTGATATTTCAAAGCTGTCCCCGGCACAGAGAATAACCTATGAATGTATTCGTAATCGATTCTTGGCTGTTTTCTGTTCGGAAGATTGTTTGGCAGATAAAACTGTTATTACTATTCGTTGCGATGATGAAGATTTCCAGCTTACCGGAACCATCAATGTCGCAAAGGGTTGGCTGCAGTATGAACCGTTTGGTCAGAAGGACAAGGAAGTACCTCCCTTGAATGATGGAGAGTCCGTTCCTGTTGATTTTAAGCCCGTCAAAAAGCAGACTGCACCGCCAAAACGGTTTACTGTTGCCTCTTTTGGTGCATGGTGTAATGCGCCTTGGCGTAATGAGGATGATTCCGAGAAAACCGATTACACAGATGAAGAATGGAAGCGTATTTTGCATGAAGCTACTATTTGTACGGATGCAACACGAACGCCTACCATAACAGAGTGTCGGAATGTCGGGTATATCAAACTGTCTAAGGGAACGTATTCTCCCGACACGAAAGGGTATCAGTTTGTTGATGCTTGTGAAAAGCTTGGACTTACATTTACTGTCAAGGAAGTCATGGATTTGTCTATGATGCTGTTTGATGTAAGAAAAGGAACCAGAACCATTGATGAATGCGTAAAGACAGCAATGGAGAAGTTGAATCTTATGTTTACACATAAAAACGCCGAAGTAGAAAATCTTCGTCCCGAAAGCACTCCCATTTGTAAATGTCCAAAATGTGGCGGCAATATTATCGAGTGGAAAGAATCCTATTCCTGTTCAAACAAAGGCTGCCCCGCTGTTGTTTGGAAACACAGCAAGGTTCTTGAGAAAATCAACGGTAAAAAGAAGACATTCTCAAAGAAGGACGCCATCGCATTGTTTTCCGGTAAGCCTGTATCCGATAAAGGCTGTGTGAGTCAAAAGACGGGTAAAACCTATGACTGTCTTTTGTATCTCGATTTGACCGGAGAAAAGGCACAAATGAAAATCACATTTGATTCCGCAGCCAGCACCGGCAAAAGTGTTGGAGTGTGTCCTGTATGCGGAAAGAAAATGGTAGAGCGGCCGAACAGCTTTAGCTGTGAGAATTCCTCTTGCGGCTTTACTATCTGGAAGGAGACGAAACGATTCTCTGATATTTTGAAAATCGACGCAGAAAAGGCCAAGCAGCTTCTTGACGGGAAGGGCGTACCTTTTGAACTTACAAATAAGAAAAACGAAAAATATACTACCAACTTGCTTCTCACTGTAAGTGTTTATAATGGGAAACATTATCCGAAATTCGATTTGCCTGTAAAGCCTCCAAAAAAGTATTGAAATTTCCTTGCAATTTGCTGCAAAGTAAATATCATAAAACCATAATATAAATCAAATTTTGAGAGATTGCAGCCTCGTGTGGGAGGGTCTGCCGTTTTATACATTCAAATTCGGTATTTTAAGCCGCTATCTGTTTAAGGATGGCGGCTTTTTGTCGTCTTTGAATGTTTTTCTTTTTTATCTCGCTATCATTGCGAGTTTATATATAAACGCAAATCAAAAAAACAACCCGACTCTTAAAGGAATCGGGGCAAAACTCGAAAGGAGAGTTTAAAATGTTCGATGAACTCGAGTGCAGCTCGTCTGAGTTGATTAGTCTGTACGACTATGACCCGATGCGGGAGTATGAACTCCGGCTTGAATCCGAAATCGAAATCACGAATGAAAAACTGTGGTCTGATGAAGATGAGGATGATAAGCCCAAGAAGCGTTGCCGTTCCAGTGGTCGTCGTAGGACGCGAACAACTAAAAAAGCCGTGTAAACGTAAATCTAAAATCATTGAGGAGGTAAATCGCAATGAAGAAGAACAGCAAAACCGTAGTGAGTGTGGATGTTTCTAATGTCCGCACACGGAACACTTGGGGCTCCGTAAAACCCTACACGCGTGTTGAGATGCCCAAGACTGCTTATAAACGGCAGGGGAAAGGGCGCACTCCTCGCGGCGAGCGATAATATCGCTATTGGCAGACTGGTTTTGTACCAGCCTGCCATTTTTGTTCTCAAAATGAACGCACAGTTGTATAAAACCACTTTTTGTGGTATAATATAAGTAAAGAACAAAAGTATTCGTTTGTGCTATGTGTGAAGAGGTGAATTGAATTTTGGATATTAGCGCATTGAAGATAGCCCCTGCTAAAGCAGGGCAATTAAGAAATAAGGGAATCGGAACGGTAGAGCAGTTATTGACCACTTATCCGATTCGATATCAGGATTATAGAAAAAGAACGTCATTAACTGAACTGTCAAACCACATAGGTCAGTCGATTACGGTTGTTGGTGAAGTATGTAATCTCCGTGGAAATTACCAAAAAGGTATGGTTCTGTGTTCGCTCACGGACCATAAAGGCAACTTTGTCAATATTGCATGGTTTAATCAGATTTTCATAATGAAGCAACTATGGAACGGTTGCAATATTCTGGTTCATGGGAAGCTCACCTACAACGATATATATAAAAACTATAATATTGCCGGGCCTACTTATTTCTCCTTGAATATCGGAACAGGTGATGACCTTATCCCTATGTATCCAAGCATCAAAGGAATGTCCAGCAACTATTACAACGACTGTCTGATAAAGGCTCAGAATCTCTATGCATTTACTCCATCAATTTTGAGGAATCCTATCAACACAGCTACTGAGGAAAATTTGAAGTTACTTCCTCAAAGAGATTTTATCAGGATTGTACATCATCCGCAGACTGATGAGGATTTGAAAGCTATCGAGAGACGAAAGGCTGCCGAAGTTCTCATTCCATTTGCGAAAGAGCTCACAAACAGAGAATCTGTTATCGCTGCACCAAGGTATACTGAAATCAATCTTGCAAAAACAAATAACCTGATTCACAACGTTACAGCCTCTTTGCCCTTTGAATTGACCGAAGACCAAAAATCTGCTGTCAATGCCTTGCTAAGTGATGTGAAAGCTGGCAGGAGAATCAATGCTCTGATTCAAGGTGATGTTGGCTGCGGCAAAACAGTAATCGCGGAACTTATCTCGGCCATTTTTGCTGTAAATGGATATCAGTGTGTAGTTATGGCTCCGACCAAAATCTTGGCAACTCAGCATTACGAAGACTTTAAAAAGCTTCTCACACCTGTTGGTGTTGAGGTAGAGCTTTTGGTTGAAGGGCAAAAAGCAGCCGAGAGAAAGAAAACTATTGCGCGAATCAAAGACGGTTCTGTGAAAATCATTATCGGAACAAGTTCTGTGCTGTCGGAGAAAGTTGAATACAAAGACCTTGCGCTTTTGATAACAGATGAAGAGCATCGGTTTGGTGTTGCGCAGCGAGAAGCTTTAATGGAAAAAGCCAAGGATGGAATCCATTGCATTAGCATGTCTGCTACACCTATTCCGCGCAGTTTGGCATTAGCTATAAATGGAAATAGCACGAGAATCATCGATGTTAAAACTATGCCGAGCGGGCGAAAACCGGTACAGACCATTCTTTTTGGTAACGAGGAGAAAACATACGAGGCTATGTACCGTCAAATCGCAGAAGGGTATCAATGCTATATCGTCTGTCCTTTGGTCGATAAGTCAGACTCGGAATCTATGGAAAATGTAGAGTCCGTGGATGAAACTTATCAAAAAGCAACCGATTACTTCCAGACGCATCATCCCTCTGTAAAGATTGCTGCTATCACAGGTAAAACAAAGAAGGTTGAACAGCAGGAGATTCTGAATGCTTATGTTGCTGGCGATATCCATATCCTGATTGCAACAACTATTGTCGAGGTTGGCGTGAACGTTCCGAACGCTACGGTTATGGTCATTAAAAATGCCGAGCGATTCGGACTAGCACAGCTTCACCAGCTAAGAGGGCGCGTCGGTAGAAGTTCAACACAATCTTATTGTGTTTTGCTCAGTAAGGACAAAGAGAATCCTCGACTTCTCACTATGGTGAGGACGACGGACGGATTTGAAATTGCGAAGGCTGACCTCGAACAAAGAGGAGCAGGAGACCTGATTGGCGTTGAACAAAGCGGATTTAATAAAGTTCTGACCTGTATGGCGCAGCATAAAGAACTTTACAATGCAATCTTGTCAGAAATCGGAAAAACAATTTGAGATGATAGCTGCCAGTGATGGCAGCTATTTTTTTGAAAACTTTTTTAGAAAAATACTTGCTATTTGCTGCAAAGTAAATATACTCAAGACATCACAAAAATAAAACACTCCTTAACGAGCCACGCTGTAATTTATAATCAGCTTTAAAGCTGCTATCTCAAACGAGATGGCGGCTTTTTTGTTTTTATTTTTGTTTTTCACGTCGTAAGACGAATTCGCGATGCGGGAACGCGGATTATAAATCCACTCTTTTGAGTGGCTTCATCGAAGCAATTCGATGTTTTATTTATAAAACCACTCATCGAGTGGCAACGCTGAAGTGATTTGGCGAAAGAAATAAAGAAAAAACAAAAAATAAATTTATGTACTGGAGGTACACTGCAATGACAAATACGAACATTTACACCCGCCTGAACAACCTCGTTTGCGCCCTTCGTGCCGACGAAGACAACTGTGACCTTGTCGGAACTGTCAGGGATACAGTTGATTCGTGCCGCAATTATGTCGGCATGGTCGACCGCATGGAAGCGAACATCCGAACGGCTCGCGAGACCATGGATGCTGAGGATTTTCGTCGCAGAGTTCAGACTCTCGACATGAATCGCCGCACAGCACATGAAGGGCTCATGATTGATGTTAACATGCTTAACAAAATCTGTGCCAACATCGGTATCCCGCCTGTCGCTGATGTGGACGAGGACAACCGCGAGAGCTACTACTCGTTCGCCAAGAAGGTTGCTGAGGCAGCTGAGTTAGGCGAATTCCAAGAGTGGTAATTCTCTCCTCAGACAAGCGCTTTCCCTCACGGGCAGGCGCTTTTTTTGTGCCTCCTGTTGTGGTATAATATAAGAAAAACCATAGCGAAAAGGAGACAATCATGAGTAACATTGAAAGAATCGAAAAGCTCGCTTCCGCTGTTGATGTAGATATGCAGGAAGACGTGGAAAGCGTTGTCATTAACGCCGGAAAATACGTTGCCGCTGTAACGGAGATGGAATGCTCCGTCAGAAACATGCAAGGCTTAAAAGGTCAGGACTATCGTGACAGGGTAAGTCAGACTGATGCTGCAAGAACGCGTGCGCATAACGCGTTTATCGATGCAGTCAATCTTGCTAATCGTTTGGCTGAATCCGTCAACGTTGAAAAAATCTACACCGGAAGCTCCGAACGACGCGCATATGGTGACTTTGCCTTTGCCATCGTAAAGGAAATCTTCGAGAGTCGAAAGTAACTCATGCCGTCCCGCTTATTGCGGGGCGGTTTTTTGTTGCTATTTGCTGCAAAGTACATATAATTCAATATATAAGATAAATCATAGTCTTTTATTCTATCTGGTAACGACAGAAAAGTTTATCTTATATTCAAAATCTGATTTTAGCAGTCATCCTCTTCATGCAGGGTGACTGCTATTTTTTGTGAAAGGAGAAAACTCATGGATTATAAGAAATTCTATAACCAGCTTATGAACAAGGATTTCAAACCGAAGCCGAATACCTTTTTTACTTCTGGTGAGTACAAGAACTATTCTGAGGTTCAGGTTGGTGCTGTTGTTTCTACCGCAGTGGATTACATTCGTAATGTACTGCACTTTGACATCCCACAATATGAAATCATGCGTCGTTCATCTGTGCCTGTTTTTGTCCAGTATAACGAAAACGGAAACACAGCATACACGGATGGTTCCAAAATTGTGATGAATGCTGCCAATGACCTCGTTGCAAACTACAAATCCATCTACATGCAGCACGCATCACTGCAGGGTATGCTGCGCCACGAGACTGCGCACATCCTGTTTACGGACACTTCTGTAATTGCCAAATGGTGTAAGGCTCTTGTTTACGGGCGTATGCTTCACCAGCCGGACAATGTGAATACTCCGGACGGCAAAGAAATCATAAAACGCCTTGCGGATGACCCTGTCTTTGCGGGTGTCTATGCTAACCTTGCAAAACGCATTGAAAACAGTGTGGAAGACGGCTATATCGAGGCTGAGCTCGACACTATCAATGATGGTATGGGTGATACGATTCGGTATCTTGCAACCACAAATGCAGCCATGATTGAACAGCTGATGGATGCGGACGAATTCAACTATGAAAAGTATGACAGCAAGTTCAATGCTGTCGCAACTTTCATCCTCGTGTACGCAAAGTTCGGTTATGAGTTCAGTAATGTTCCTGAGGACATGGTACCATTCTTTGATACACTGAAAGGTATCATTAAGGAGTGTATTTCCAGCCGTGTACCGACTACCAGAATTGCCAATATTAACAAGCTTATGATTGCCATGTATCCCGTTCTGAAAGAACAGATTGAGAATGTCAGTGATGCAATCAACGACCAGATGCAGTCAAACGGTCCTTCCGGTGAGAACAATGACAGTGAAGGCCAGCGTGGTGAAGGGTCTGGTTCCGGTTCTGACGGTTCTGATGAATCCGATGAATCCGGTTCGTCTGACAGCCAGTCTAAGTCCGGCAAAGGCAAGCAAGGCAATGGTGCTGGTGGTTCTATGAGTGGTTCCGATACCATCCTTATTCGTTCCGATAAAAAGACGGACGAGAACAACGAAAGCGGTTCTGACGAGGATAGTGACAAAAAGGGAGAAACATCTTCCGAGAAGAACGATTCTGCCAGCCAAGATGCTTCTGATTCTTCGACTGGCAAGTCCGGGTCTGACAAAAAGGACACGAGTGATGGCAGCAATTCTTCCTCTAAAGGCAATAAGACGGATAGTTCTGATAAAGGCTCCGGCTCTGATTCCAAGAATGCAGACGGCACATCCGAAACGGATGCAAAACCGAATGGGAGCAAGTCTGATGAAGGGAAATCTGATAAGGATACCAAAGCAGAGGGCGGCAAGGATGGAAAGAATACATCCGCTGAACCTAAAAAGATGACTGCCAAAGAAGCCGAGAAAATCAAAAAGGAAATCGATGACATTTCTCAGAAAGTTCCTTCTTCGGATAACAATGATTGCACTGATTCTTCGTGCAAGACTTCTTCCATCTTTAACAACAACAATGTTGGAACTGATGCGAAGAACAATGCTGGTGAAAATGTGCGTCAGCAATCCAAGCAGGAGGTAGGCAAGAATCCTCAAGACAAGGAGATTCGGAATATTCCGGGTGGTTCTGGTCTTCCGGAAAAATCAGCCTATGATGATGTCACTTCGATTGTTAGCGACATGCAGAGAACCGCTGCGGAAGCAAAAACCGAAAAGCAGCGCGAAAAAGATTTGAGAGAGGAAGCTGCCGAGCTTACCGATAAGTACAAAAATATGCTGGCTCAGCAAAAGCGTCCTGATATCGGTTATTTCAACCAAAAAGCGCGTTTTCTCGATGGTATAGGAAGCATCAGCATCACTCGCGTGGTAACACCTCCGGTAGGCGCAGAAAGCGTTTATCAGGCTGTTGCGGGGGTGGTCAAGAGTGTATCCCGGCCTACACAAAGAGAAATCATTAAGGCTATCAAGGACAAGAGAAACGGCTATAAGCTTACCGGCCTTACAATGGGTCGGAGAGTCGAAGCCAGTCTCATCCATCACAATGATGGCAAGTGTTTTTCCAAGAGCAAATCTCCCGAAGATGTTCCTGAACTGTGCGTAGGCGTTTTGCTCGACCAGTCCGAGTCTACAATGGGTGAGATTATCAACTATGAACGCTTACTGGCGCTGACTATCGAGGATATGTGTCGTTCGATTGAAATCCCCGCGATTATCAATGGATACAGCGGTGGCGGTGGTACAGTAAGGATTATTTCCTATGTTGAGCCGAATTCCGTAGACCGGAAAAACGCTCTTCGGTTGACTTCTATGCGTGCTGATGGCGGTACTCCTACCGCAGAAGCGCTTGCATATATGCTGAACCGGTTGGAAAAGCGCTCTGAGCCTTCGAAGATTTTGTTTGTTGTTACTGACGGAAACAGCAACAATAAAGCATATCTTCCGATGCTTTTGGCCGAGGCAAAGCGGAATCATATCATGGTCATTGCTGCAGGCATCGGTGCTTGTCGCCAAAGTATTCATTCGGAGTTTCCTGAAAACTTCTTGGATATCAGCGATATGAACAGCATGCCTCGCAACATCTGTAATATCATCAAACGTAAACTTGTCAAATAAAGGAGGACGAGAATTATGTTGTACGGGCTGATGCAGTCCGATGGGAAAATCATCCGCAAAGAGGCTGAACTCTATAAGCTTCTTATCACAGCAACCGACAAGGATGGCAAGCGTTTCAACAAAAAGACTTCTGCGACCGTAAAGGTTGGAGATACTGTCTATCGTGAACGCTATGTATCCGCCATTTTTGAGTGTACATGCGACACATCCGATGGACAGTCTGCACGCACTCATCTTGGTCATACTTACAAGAAAACCGGAATGATTCGCGCCCCGTTTAAGGTGGTTGCTATCGATACCTAAAAAATATGCCGCTGTCTCGAAAGAGATAGCGGTTTTTTCTTATGTATGCTGTTTTTTATGCCCTTTATTTCGCTAAATTCTTATTTAGCGAAGTTATGCCACGCTTGTTTTTATGTAGGAATTTACTCCCCTCGCTTTTGTTACTTGCATTTTTTAACGCAAATTTGCAGGACTTAATGCAAGATGTAGCTTTTAGTTTTGCAAATATTGCCCAGCGTCTGCACAAGAGCGATTCTACAGTCTCCCGCGAAATCATTCGCAACCGTTATCAAGTTAAAATCAGAGCCAACCACACCGCGCTCTGTGCCCGTGTAAATGTCTGCACAATGGCAAACCTTTGCAGCACCGATTGTAACCGTACAAGCTGCGCTGATTGCGCCGAGGTCTGTTAAGCGACTACCGGCTACGCCATTGCGCATATCATTCTTGCAAAGTCTATCGATGGATGTTGCGATTTTTCTAAAGCATATTTATCTTTTTCGGCTCAATGCATTATATTTATGGTATAATTTTCGTTACAAAAGAAGATATAAGTGCCGGATTTAGCACTTATGTAAATACACATTGTGTAATTATTATGATATAATCCAATTTGTATAACACAAACCAAAGGAGAAAAATTAAGTGGAGAAAGCATCGTACAGTCTTAGCGCTATCAGGCATTGCAAGCAATTAGTACAGAACACTTCTTGGAGTACGCGGCTAAAATCAGAACACTATTCGAGAAGTGCGGAGATAAACAGCTTGTTTGCTTCGTGCCAAGAACTCCTGAACAGCATACTATTTTGTCCAGACCTCTCCCCTGCTTATGATTATCAGCAAATGGTCATTTCCAAAAAGTATACAAAAGCCCAGCTCGATAACCAGCTGCGCGTTTGTCGTTCTTTTGCTAATGCTCAAATTTCGCTTATCGAAGATGCAATAAAAGACGGTTCTGTGGATTGTGTACCTTAATTGCTCCTTGTGTAAAGCAGTTCGCCGAGCCGGAAGTTGTCAATGAGTTAAAAGCCAAGTGCTTAGGATTGATGTATTTGTACCCATCGCATCATGGACTTTCCAGCGCAGGGATTGCAAAACATATAATACTCCCCTCCCCTGCAAAAAATATTTTTTTGCACTCGCCAAACAAGCCGATGTCAAATATTTCGAAGGAGATTTTGTCGTTGGTGTCTATAAAAGCATAATGCAGGGTCTGCAAGAAGATGTCGCGTACACAGAAGGAAGATGCCCAGAAGCAATTATACATATCATTCCGGGCAGAAACCTTGAGGAGCGAGAAAGCACTCCCCTTCCCTATTGCGATGACAGCCACCAAATGTAGTAAACCTGTTTGTGTTAGCCTTTCGGTCAGAAACAGAGTCCTTCCTTGTGCTGTGGCGTAACAGTTTTCTACATAGATTAACTCTGAGAGATTTTTTTGTTTCTGTTGCTCCCCACAAGATTGCCTCGACATAATTCGACAAAGTTCGGGGCACAACTATAGCCTCACAAACCAGTTCTTGGCTGCAATATCGAATTCTGAAAAGATTCACCCCGCATCGAGGTGAATGGTATGGAAAAAAAGATATTCTTTTATGCGGTTTTCTCCGGCATATACGATAGAATCGTATATAGTGGCAAAAATCTGACAAATTCTGGTGCAAGGTGTCTGCACACTTCTACAAATACACACCATTTTATCGACATCTCAGACAAGCTGTTCGAGTCAGAAGTGCTTTTCGGTAGTGTTGGCAGTGTTTGCTATCTCTCAGAGTTACATCGTCCACAATACCAACGCCGCGACTACAGCAACAGCAACAATAAACAATAGAAGCCCACAACCAGAACCATTTCCACCACTATTACGATTTTCTCCGCTGCTACCGGAGCCACCAAAGTTGCGGTCAAATGACTGCTTATAATGAGCATAGCCGGTACTGCCGCTGCCGAAATAGCCATAATTGTTTGCCATAGTACACTACCTCATTCGCTATATTTGTCCTTGTTCCCTGTGAGAATATCCTCGCAGACAGACGCATACTCTGGCAGCATCTCCAAGAACGGCGTCCAGCGCAGACGCACTTCCTTGGTTTCCATCTCATCCAGATTACTGCTGTCATTCCAGCTTTCCGTTTCCAAAACGACATCGGTCACAATTTCGCTGAACAGATGGTACGCTAAGCTGTGCGCTGTGTGGAAGCTGCAATATTCCTCGCCCAGCCGCTTATCTGGATTTATAGTCATGAGAACATACCCGATTTTCTCGGACCAGACAAGGTCTAAGTTGGAATGCCGGTGGATGTACCCGGAGAAAGCATCGGCAATACGGTCCATTTCAGCATCACGCTTTATATACTTAACATTCATGGTGCTTGTCCTCCAAAATCCTTATAGTCTCAATCTCGGATGCGCCGAGCACAGGAGTGAAGTGGTGTGGCTCGATTACAGAGAGGTACGCATCTTCCACACCGTTCTCAGGATAGAACTCATCCACAACGCCGCGATGCTCCACGGTATCATTGCTGCGTGTCCACGCGATACGAGTACCGCAGGAGCATTTTGCCATTACATTGACAATTTCATTTCGTATCATTATTTGCCTCGCGTCATTCATAGAAAGGGAGTTTCTTACTAAACTTTGTAGCCAACTCTCGTGCTGCGATTCGTTCCGCAGCCAGATGGTATCGTTCATCACTGTCTGGCTCTGTAGCTTCAACCTCTGCTTTCATTGTGTTCTCGTACTGGAGCAACGCTCTGCAGATGACATCTATATCGAACTGCCGGGTCGGGCCAAGGTCATAGTATTTGTTTCGTCCTGTGGAAAGTGTCGGGATATTCATAGCTGTGCTCCTTTCTCAATTGTCTTCTTTGGCTTTTTCTTCCTCATACGGCTCGGTATAGTAGCAGTCAGGAAAGTTCTTACATCCGTAGAATCGACTGCCCGGCTTTGGCCCAAACCTTACTACACGAAGCACAAGAGGACCGTCGCACAATGGGCAGACATTCTCGGATTCTTTCTTTTTCTTTTCTAATACGTTCTTCGGAATAGAACCTGTCTCAATCCACTTACGGAATTGCGCGACCGACATACTATACTTAGCACCGTCTTTGTCTTTCAGGTCGATTCTGTTTGCGCTGTCAATATAATTTGTCAGCATATATTTTTTCTGCTTTTCGGTGAGCGGAGTCCACGAATATATATGTTCAGAAAAACAGATTATACAGCTGTTGGGAACAAGCCTGTGGCGTGGATAATTAGAATAATTTGTCATGTCAATTGCCTCAAATGCAGTGAATTTGGCTGCCATAGTCAGTGATGTACGCTCCAACTATGTAGTTGGGGTGTTTTTCTCTCTTTACCAAAATTATATCAAACTGCGCATCCTATAATTTGGACTTCCAGCAAGAATACATCATCTTCGGGATAATGTACAAAAATTACAAGCAATTTTTGCCATGCAACATCTAAGACGGATTGTATTTGTTTTGCTTTTCGATAGCATTCCCTTCTTGCTGTCTTGTTCTCAGCGCATCCAGCAGCCGACGAGATTCTTAACGAGATAATTGCCAATTCCTTTTTCTGTTTTTGATTTTTTGTTTTCAGAAAACACATATTACTTCGTACCGTGTAGAACTGTGCTGTCTATAACAACTGTAATTTCTTAGTATGTTCGATGTCCTATTCCGCGCAATCTGACCAAAGAGAGATTTTTACACTTCAAAACCGTAAAAAACTATGTTTAGATATGCTGAGAACCCATTCGCTGCTCTCCCCTTCCCTGTTTCTCATCAAACCTCCTTGTTTATAAAAGGAGGTTTTTTGTTGCCCTTTTTTAAAAAATGCACTTCAAATAGCACGCAGACGAATACTATCTG